>Ga0164241_10000236_pt1 | contig 127735 bp, 101 predicted proteins | sample OricomyardsoilBY_FD_108780 | JGI IMG/M metagenome (GOLD analysis project Ga0164241, IMG submission 108780) | Backyard soil microbial communities from Emeryville, California, USA - Original compost - Back yard soil (BY) | ecosystem: Environmental > Terrestrial > Soil > Unclassified | place... | reverse complement strand
TTCTTTGCGGCGAACCACAACACGATCATGTAACGGACGAATTTTCATGGACACTAGCCTCCTAACAAGATTATTAAGACGTGGAGAAACTCCAACGTGATTACACAGATGGTGACAAGCTTCAGAATTTCAATGATTATCAAGCAAAAGCAGCAATCGACTGTTATTCGAGGTTCCCATCACCAGGATAAAGCGATCTTTATCTCAGGTGCTGAGTATTTGGGGGTAGCTTTTGGCATTTCAAGGGCTAAGTGAAAAACTATTTGTCCTTATCCTCGCTAGACCGCTCAATGCTTGGCCTATCAGATTTAACCTCTGTCGCTTCACCTTCAATGATATCGCCTTGATTGTCGCTAAAAGGCTGCTGAAAAGGATTATTCGAACCTGACTGGTTAAAGCCAAACTTCACTGATCCAGATTTCATAAGGCGCTTTAGGATCAGCAACATCAACAAACTGCGTGTAGGCGGAAACAATATAAAAAGGGCAAACACATCTGTCAGATAACCGGGGATCATCAACAATACGGCTGCCAACATTTTTGCCATGACTGAACCCATTTCATCCGGTGATGCTTGCGCGGTGGCGAAGGATGACATGAGATTTTGAACACTTCTGGCACCCGTAAATCGAAACAAATTGATACCTACAACAAAACTCAAAACCAAACCCAGAAATGCCCAAGCGTAACCTGCATGATCGCCCACCTGAATAAACAAATATACTTCAATAAAAGGAAAAAGTAGAAAAAGAAAAAGTCGCATAACGAATAATTCACCTTTAGTTGTGGCATGAGTTGTAACATTTTGTCGAATTAAAAGTAGCGCACATAAAATGGCGGGTAGTCCAAGCGCAGTGGCATAAATAAAAAAATCAACATAGCCATAATAATCCACCACCAAACCGCCAAAACCGCCAATCACTTTTCCAAAAAAAGTCATTAGCGAACTGAATAGCGCATATTGTGTTGCCGTGTAATTTTCACTGGTTAGCCCTGACATCCAGGCAATAAATACTGTAGCCGCAAATCCACCACACAGATTATCTATGGCAATGATAAAGGTTAACAGAGAAAGATCAGGCTCATAAAACGAAAGCGTAATGTAAAGCAAGTTGGTAATAGCTGATAAACATGCACCTATGAGCAACAAATAAACCAATCGAACTTTAGCCGCAATCACCCCGCCAATAATTCCACCCACAATCGTCATAATAAGGCCCCAAACACCCGAGGCCTTACCTATGTCAATTTTGCTATAACCCATATCCAAATAATAAGGTACAGCCATGCTCGCCAAACTGACCTCACATATTCGATAGGTTGCAATAATAAATAAAAATAAAACCGCTTGTTTTGCATAGCGCCGAAAAAAATCAACGAAAGGACAAATAACTGCACCAATAAACCAGGCAATTATATTACGCAGCCAATGCGGTAAATGTTGATTGTGAAACAAAAACTCTTCAACTCGCGATTCCAACTTCCACACGTCTTCTTGATGACGGCGATCAGGTTCTGGCGAAGATAAAATCGCAAGTGTACCAACCGCCATCAATACTGCCATGATTTTATAAACCAATCCCCAAGGCAAACTACTCGCTAAAAACAATGCCCCGGCACCAGAGGTAATCATCGCGACTCGATAACTAAAAACATAAACCGCTGACATTGCAGCTTGTCGCTCAGTTTCAGTTGATTCAATACGCCAAGCATCTAATGCGATATCGTGTGTGGCAGATCCAATCGCTACCAATAAGGCAAACAGTGCAACATAAAGCAAACTGCTTTTAGGTTCGCAAAACGACATCCCAACCAAACCAACAATGACGATAAATTGTGCAAATACAATCCAGCTTCGTCGCTGACCAATTAATCGCGTTAATATTGGCAGAGGCACACGATCCACTATGGGCGACCATAAAACTTTGACTGAGTAGGTAATATAAATCCAAGTGAAGAAGCCAATGCTGGCTCGCGTTACACTTGATTCTGTTAGCCATGCAGTCAGTGTGGAAAAAATTAATGCGTAAGGCAGACCCGCAGCAAACCCCAAAAAACACATGGATAAAATTCGCGGGTGCCAATAAATTTTAAAGGCTGATATTGCGCTGGAACTGAATGTCATGGGTTGGCTCAAATTAGAATGCGACTTCACCCTCTCCCCAGCCCTCTCCCATCAAGGGAGAGGGAGCAGATTGTACTTCGCAAAAAAAAATTTTGAATCTAGCACTATCAGTCCCCTCACCCGTTGTGGGAGAGGGTTAGGGAGAGGGGGGTAAGGTTTAATCTCTAAAATTACTAAACTGCATTGGCAAATCAATATCCGATGCACGCAACATAGCGATACACTCTTGAAGATCGTCACGTTTTTTTCCCACAATCCGTACTTGATCGCCCTGAATACTGGCTTGTACTTTCATTTTGGTTTCTTTCGTTAAACTGACAATTTTTTTTGCCAAATCTTTATCGATACCTGTGCGTACTACAATATCTTTTTTGACTTGCTTACCTGCTGTCTTCACAGGTTTCACTTCGAGAGATTTCACATCGATATTATTTTTTGCCATGGAAGTTCTGAGCAGATCCAACATTTGATCCAGCTGCATATCAGCATCCGCGATCATGGTGATTTCAAAGTCCTTTCTTTCAAACTTGGCATCTACACCTTTGAAATCATAACGATTGGTGATCAATCGCTGTGCCTGATCTATAGCGTTGGTTAAATCGTGCTTGTCAACTTCAGAAACCACATCAAACGATGGCATAACAAAAACCTCAAACATCCGCAGTTAAACAAAAAAACTTACCTATCAAAAATAATCACGCAACAAACAAGGTTGCAAATGCCAAAGCGCACACCCAAAACAATAGAGATCGCGTGTACAAAGGCATACTGGATTTCACCAAGGCAAAGGAATAAGCAGGCTCGACCTGAGTAGTTATGACTGCACCCGTGAGGTCTTCGATAACATCTACGCTATCTTCACTTAACGCGACTTCTTCCTCGTCATCAGAGTCCGGATTCTCAGTATCCTTTTTCGCTGATGTCACAGGGGATTCCAAAGGTGCACCAAGAGCTCCTCGCAAACAAGTATTGAGTACATCCATTGATGATTTTTCCATATCCATCATATTTTCACGTAATGGGGTAGTATCGAAATTTCCAACAAGCGCCCAAGTGACGCCCATCAATCTCACCGATGGTAACTCCAATAGCCACAACCAACGCGACACCAATTGAGTCTGCAACGAATCTGCTTCACTGAATTCTCGATAAAGCACACTTAAACGATATAGCAATGCACCTAATGCACCGGCAATAAAGAACCAGAAAAGTACCGCAAAGGTTTTTTCAAATCCGCGATACGCAATAACTTTTAAAGCCTCAGTATGAAGACCGCGCCAGTCACTGACATCGGAACTTTCAGCGTCATGTTCTGCGTTACCACGCATTTCATCAACCCAACGACTGGCGGCCACAGTATCGCCACGTTGGACAATATCAATATAGGCTTGAACCTCGGCGACAAAATCACTACGACCAATGCAATAAAGCAAAATAGGTACGTTAATCAGTACCAACCAATGTGAGTTAAATACCTGCACAACAAACACAATAATCAGTGCCAGTGCGAAACAAGGAATGAAAAGCGAAAGTGAAATACTGGCGATGGGATTCGCCCCAATAGCAGGAATAGCTTGAAGACGTGCTACCAAACTACGGTACCAACCATCCCAATGCATGAAACGGACAGAACCTAACCAATACACAATACCAAGTGCAAGGATCAAACTGAGAAAAGTCATAATTAATCTGATTCCTTAATCAGGGAAAGAAAGTAAACCCAATCAAATACTTGGCCAGGGTCGGTCTTCCGACCAGGGGCAATGAAGTCATGGCCAGCAATTCGATCAGGCGCTAGTTTAGGATAGTTTGCTAGTAACTGGCGAGTGACTTTCGCTAAGGATTGATATTGATACTCACTATAAGGTAATTCATCCGTTCCTTCTAACTCGATACCTATGCTGTAATTGTTGCAATCATCAACTCCATCAAAGGATGATTGACCCGCATGCCATGCCCGATCATTAAAATTAACAAACTGTGTTATGTCGCCCTGCCGATCTATCAAGAGATGCGATGAGACCTGTAAATCAGCGATTTCAGCAAAGTAGACATCATGGGCTTGATCCAGGCGGTTTTGAAAAAATGACTGAATATAGCCGCCACCAAACTGACCCGGCGGCAAACTAATGTTGTGAATGACCAATAGACTGATTTCAACATTATCGGGGCGTTTATTAAAATTCGGCGATTTGCAAATAATGGCCGAATTCAACCATCCATCAATAATTTTCATCAGGCTGCCACGGTTCTATCTTCAGCCCACAAGCGTAAACGTGCAATTTGTTCCGCCATTACTACTGATAGAGGGCTGGTGTTTGCAATTTCCGACATGAGCGCAGTCATATTCAGAGCTTGATCATTGGCGGATGAAGAATAAAGTGCACTGACTATGGCTTGCTCAATTTCTGAACCAGAAAAGCCGTTACTCGCTATAGCCAATTCGGATAAATTAAATTGTGACGTTTCACAACCCCGTTTGCGTAAATGAATAGCGAAAATTTCTTCGCGAATCATACCGTCCGGCAAATCTACAAAAAATATTTCATCCAATCGTCCTTTGCGAATTAATTCTGGCGGCAAACGTGCAATATCATTGCTGGTAGCAACAATAAACACGCGCGTTTTTCGTTCTGCCATCCAGGTTAACAAAGTGCCTAGTAATCGTTGCGATACACCGTTGTCGTTGCCATCTTGCGCCATACCTTTTTCAATTTCATCCAACCATAAAACACAAGGGGACATAGCGTCAGATAATTTTAGTGCTTCTCGCAAATTACGTTCAGTTTCACCGTGAAACTTATTGTAGAGTGCACCGACATCCATGCGCATCAGTGGCAAGCCCCACAATCCGGCAACGGCTTTTGCTGCCAGACTTTTTCCACTACCTTGTACACCCAACAATAAAATTCCTTTGGGTCGATCCAATTTGGATTCGGGATCATTGAATGCATCGCGACGTGTGGTCAACCAAGCCTTTAAGTTGTGTAATCCACCCACATTTACAAAACTTTCTGTTTGCTGTTCAAAATGGATGACGCCTTCAAGATCCAGCAAAGCAAATTTGGTTTTATTGATACGGGGTAAGTCCTCTTCTGTTAAAGATCCATCATCCCAAATTGCATGACGAACTAATCGGCGTATATCGCTGATGCACAAACCCTGCAAATTATTGACTAATTTTTTCAACGTAAGATTGTCAGTTTTAACACGAATACCTTGATGCCTGTCTGACCACTCTTTCGCTTCTTCACGCATGATTTCCATAATCAGGTCATCATCCGGCATGGCCAAGGTATAGGTTGCACTGTAACGGGATAACTCAGCGGGCAAATCCAATTGATAGCTCAAAAATACCAATGTATGTGGTATAGAAAAATGATTGAGTACTATGTCTTTTAATAAACGTATGACTCGCGGTTGATCAATAAGAAAGGAATGAAAATCACAAAGCGCAAAAATTGCCGGTTTTTGCATTTGCTTGATTTGCCGTAACATATTTTCTGGCAAGACGGCTTCAGGTTCTGCTATTGAATGTTCTTTTGGTAATAACTGTAAACCTTGATTCGCTCGAATCAATCCATCAGTAATTGACCAACTATAGAGCTCTTTATTTTGTTGTTTCGCTACTTTATGCAAAACATCGAGTGCCTTTTTTTCTTCGTAGGTTTCAATAACCAATAGTGGAATACGCGTATTCAACAGCAGTTTGATTTCTTCAACGTCTTGCATATGTATTTTTCTTTTTTTTGAACTTGTGATCTGCCCCCTCTCCCCTGCCCCACAAGGGGAGAGGGAAATTAGCTCTGCTTAAAATTTTTTATTGAACTCATAAATTTAAAATTCAACTATTTTTTTATCAGAGCTACAAGCTGCTCCCTCTCCCTTGATGGGAGAGGGCTGGGGAGAGGGTGTTTATTTCTCAATCCGAATTTTCTTCTTCAACCGAATATCGCTGCTTGAAGCACCTATTTGAATTTCATACTCACCTGGTTTTACCCGATAAGATTTCTGCTGCTCATCATAGTAAGTAAAGTCGCGATTAGCTATCAAGTTAAAACCAAGTGATTTTGTTTCACCTGGATTCAAAGCAACCGATTTAAACCCGCGCAGGTTTTTGATTGACGCTTTTGAATCTTTAGCTAATGAGCGAACATAAACCTGCACCACTTCATTGGCCGACATTTTTCCGGTATTTTTTAAATCAAAACTAATATTTAGCTGACCATCTTGACCGAGAGATTTTTTATCCAGAACTAATTTTTTGTAATCAAAATCGGTATAGGACAATCCATAACCAAACGGATACAAAGGCTTATCCTTATAGTAACGATAAGTGCGACCTTGCATAGCATAGTCTTCAAAATCAGGTAGTTTTGCGTTGGCTTTGTAGAAAGTAACAGGCAATCGACCAGAAGGACTGACATCCCCAAACAACACATCAGCAACTGCGGCCCCACCTTCTTGACCTGGATACCATGCCATTAAAATTGCAGGCACGTGTTTCTCAGCCCAATCAACCGCCAAAGATGAACCACCAGTCAACACCAAAACGACCGGTTTGCCAGTAGCGACTAATTCTTCCAACAATTGTTCTTGTGGTTTTGGTAAAACCATTTCTGTTCTATCCCCACCTGCAAAACCGGGATAGTTAACTTTCATTTCTTCACCTTCTACATCACCGGTGAGACCACCGACAAATACAATAACATCCGATTTTTTAGCCACATCCATAGCTTCATCATGAGGTGATTTGGCACCAGGCAAACGCCAGGCCAAACGCACTTCGGCATCGCGAATATCTTCAAAATAATCAAGCTGAATATCGTAAGATTTGCCGGCTTCCAATTGCACCATGACTGATTGGCTACTCAATCTTTCGGCAAGTTGCCAAGCGTCCATTACTTTTTTGTTGTCGATAAATAAACGAACACCATCATTGGCACTAACATTAAATTCATATTCGCCCGACATAGGCGCTAATAATTTCCCTGTCCAACGTACGCTGTAACTATCACTAGGTAATCCCTCATCTTTTTTCAATTGGCCTTGTGCGACCATTGAATCAGTTGGCGCCCCTCTATCCCAACGAAATGCAATGCGCGAATCAATACGAGTTAATACCGGGTCTCCGGTAAATTCCACACCGCTGAAATATTCACCTTTTAATCCTTGTTCAGTTGAATTTTCACTGGGCCGTAAATATTGCGCGTCAATCACTGGAGCAGCGCGCGGTTCTTCCCGACCTTCAACCAAATCAACACCGCGCGAATAATAGACTTGCGTATCGGCAGAGACAGCCTTGCGAATTCCTTTTAAAATAGTGACAGGTTTTGCTGGTGTCCCATAATAATTACCTAATAACGACATAACTTCATCAGCGGTTGGACCAATTACCGCAATGGACTTCAAATCTTTTTTAAGCGGCAATAAAGTTTTATTTTTTACTTTTTTATTTTTTAACAGCACTAAAGATTTTTGCGCAGCTTTGCGTGCAAGATCATCATGTGCTTTGGATTGGTTGACCGAATAAGGAATTTGCGCAAAAGGTACTTGCGAATCAGGATCAAACATACCTAAACGAAAACGCGTGTAAAATAAACGATGTAAAGCATCGTCTATTTCCGCTTCGCTGATCAAGCCCTGCTTAACTGCATTAACCAATGCCGCATAAGTTTTTCCACAATTTAATTCCAATCCTTTTTTAACGCCTAAAGCAGCAGCTTCTTCTGCTGTTTTAACAATTTTGTGATGCAAAAATATATCTTCAATTGAATCACAATCTGATACAACATAACCTTTGAATCCCCAGTCTTTGCGCAGGATATCCAATAGTAGTCGTTGGCTTGCTGAGGCCGACTCGCCATTTACACGATTGTAGGCACCCATCACTGAAGCCACATTGGCATCTTGTACCAAGGCGCGAAATGCAGGCAAATACGTTTCGTATAAATCGCGCTCGGTAGGGTGTACATCAAATTCGTGACGATTATGTTCCGGACCACTGTGCACAGCATAATGTTTCGCCGTTGCATCGGTTTTGTGATACTTGGGATCATTGCCTTGCAAACCTTTTACAAAAGCAACGCCCATTTGCGATGTTAAATAAGGATCTTCACCGTATGTTTCTTGTCCACGACCCCAGCGAGGATCGCGAAAAATATTCACGTTAGGTGACCAAAAAGTTAAACCTTGATAACGATTGCGCTGATCTCGCTTGGAAAATTCATGATATTTCGCACGACCTTCGTCACTGATTACAGTAGCAACATCCAACATCATGTCAGGGTCAAAACTGGCAGCCAAACCTATCGCTTGCGGAAATACAGTCGCTGAACCTGCGCGCGCAACGCCATGTAAAGCTTCATTCCACCATTCGTATTTGGGCACACCCAAACGTGGAATCGCTGGCGCATCATTTTGCATTTGTGAAACTTTTTCTTCGAGCGTCATACGCGATACCAAATCTATGGATCGCGCTTCAAAACTTTCTGAAGGATTTTGATAAACGGCTAATACTTTATCTTTTGCAACGGACTCACATGCAAAACAAGCCAATAGAATTAGCCAATAAATTTTGGGTTGTTTAGATAACGTGTTCATTGTTATTTTCCGATTTAGAGAATTTACAGAATAGTCATTTTTATTTAGCAAAGGACTATATAATCCACGCAGTTTGGATACAAGAAAAGAACTGAAAAGATGGTGAATCCTACCAGACTTTGATTTAATGTCCGCTATATATGACGATTGTAAATCGAATTACCGGAGAATTTGGCATGAGCAATAGATTAAATCTCATCGATACATTTATTGTTCACGCGGATCAGGCCTTGCGGACACTGGTTGCAGGTAAAGACAGAAGTTGTGAACGCCCTTCTCCGGCGGCGCAAATGCCGCACAGTGAATTATCTGATGCGGAACGAAAACACTCGGCTGCATTAATGCGAGTCAATCACACAGGTGAAGTCTGCGCCCAGGCACTTTATCAAGGTCAAGCCTTAACTGCCAAATTACCGCATGTAAGACAAGAAATGGAGCAGGCTGCGGCAGAAGAAATTGACCATCTGGTATGGTGTCAGGGTAGATTAGATCAGCTCAACAGCCACACAAGCATGTTGAATCCTTTGTGGTACAGCATGTCATTCGCCATTGGTGCAGGAGCAGGACTGATTAACGACAAAGTCAGTTTGGGCTTTGTTGCAGCAACCGAAGATCAAGTCTGTCAGCATCTACAAGATCATCTACATCAACTGCCTGAGAATGATCGACAAAGCCGTGCGGTAGTGACTCAAATGCTGGAAGATGAAGCCAAACACGCTCAAGCTGCACTCAATGCCGGCGGTTATTCCTTTCCATCTCCCGTTAAACATCTTATGTCACTGGTTTCAAAAGTCATGACTAAAACCAGTTACCATATTTGAGGGATCAGGCTTCTACAACCTCATAGGAATGAGTAATCACAACACCACCTGCTTCAAGCATTATCGAAGCAGAACAGTATTTGCTTGCACTTAGCTCAACAGCACGTTTTACCTGTGCGTCTTTGAGTTCTTTTCCAACGACAATAAATTTCATATGGATCTTGGTAAAGGGAGAAGGAACGCCCTCTGCTCTTTCAGCTTCCAGTTCGCAACGACAATCCACCACCTGCTGACGAGATTTCTGCAAAATACTCACTACATCAAATGAAGAACAACCTCCCAGTCCAAGAAGCAACATTTCCATTGGGCGTGGACCTGTATTGCGACCACCATGATCAGTGGGGCCATCCATCAACACAGCGTGACCACTACCAGATTCACCTAAAAACTGTGCACCATCGATCCACTTTACAACTGCTTGCATAAAAAACCTCGGATATAATCTCGGACTCAATCTAGACGCGCAGAGTAGCATAGCTGCCAAATAAGCTGAAATGTCGCCTAAGTTAACAGTTTTGAGCAGTTTTTAAGATTATTTGTAGACAAGTCCACTGACTCAGCATATAAGTGCGTCACAAAATTGTAGCGCTCATACGTCGAATACTTTTACAATGTTGATTGCTTTATCAGCATTAGTGATATAAGTTTGATTAGATCATTTAATAAAAAAACAGCAGGAGTTGAACCTTGGTTGCTGTCTCTCTGACACCCCATATAAAAAACGTGGACGAATTTCTCGTTCATTGTCATCGTCGCCGATACCCAGCGAAAAGCACCATTATTTATGCTGGCGATAAAAGTGATTCTCTCTATTACATAGTTAAAGGCTCTGTCACAGTTCTCATTGAAGATGATGAAGGCCATGAAATGATTGTTGCCTATCTCAATGACGGAGATTTCTTCGGTGAAATGGGCTTATTTGATCACAGCGATTCACGCAGTGCTTGGGTAAGAGCAAAATCCGAATGTGAAGTGGCTGAAATTAGTTATACCAAATTTCAGGAGATTTCCGAATCTCATCCGGAATTCCTATTTGCACTTGGCAGCCAAATGGCTCGTCGCTTGCGCGCTACCACGCGTAAAGTTGGCGATTTGGCATTTTTGGATGTTACTGGTCGCGTAGCACGCACGCTACTTGAACTGTGCAAGGAACCCGACGCAATGACACATCCTGATGGCATGCAAATTAAAATTACTCGTCAGGAAATTGGCCGTATTGTCGGCTGTTCACGTGAAATGGTTGGTCGCGTGTTAAAAACACTTGAAGATCAAGGGTTAGTGGCAGTGAAAGGTAAAACCATGGTGGTATTTGGGACGCGGTAATCCAAAATCGAATAATACTTCTAAAAAATAAAACCCGCTTTAAGCGGGTTTTATTTTTTAGGTCAGGCCAACATCAGCGTTTTTACCAAGGCAAAATTTCACCATTGGAGTGCCAAAAACCACCGGTTGTTTTTAGAGTTAATTCTTCAATACGTTGAGCCAATCGTTCAGCCGCTACTTGAGGAGAAATATCACCTCTTCTCCCGACCATATCAGTAGCCACAAAACCTGGATGTAAAATAGCAACAGCTATTCCGCGAGGTTTAAGATCCTGTGCAAGTGACATGCCCGCAGCATTTAATGCCGCTTTAGACATGCGGTAACCGTAATATCCACCTGAAGTATTGTCCGCAATTGAACCCATGCGACTGGTGATTAACGCGATTTTCGAACCTTTATTTAATTGAGGAAGCAAAGCTTCTGTTACGCGTAAAGGGCCCAAACTATTTACGGCAAACTGTTCTGATAGAGTATCGAAATTCATATGATCGATAGTTTCGTCACGCAAAATGCCGGCATTATTAATTAACAAATCAATATTCACGCCCGATAAAATGCGGCTTAAGGATGCAATACTTTTTGCATCAGACACATCAATCGATTGAATGACATCAGCACCAGACGCATTCAGTTCTGCACTTGCTTGGCGGCAGACAGCATAAACTCGCCATCCACGCGTCAGATAATATTTAACCAACTCAAGGCCGATTCCACGATTCGCACCTGTCACAACTGCAACGTTAGTCATAATATTTCCAATTATTTAGATTTCAGATTCGGTTTGGTTTAACACCGACATCATAGCATTTAAACAATGTGATTTTCTTGTGCTGGTATTTTCGGCCAGATCAATCAATTGCCGCTGCTCCATCAATAAAGAATGTTCTTTTAAGTCGATAAGCAAATAAGCGTAATCAATTCTGGATTCAATATCCTGCGGAAAAATATCCAGCAACTTCTGCATGTAGTAAACAGCCATTTTTTTATCGCCAAGACTCAGTTCTACTAAAAACAAATGCCTCAACACTGATGCATCTTGCGAGTTGATTCTGTAAGCAGTCAATAATGCATTTTTTGCATTGCCATAGTTTTGCATTAACAACCAACAAATTCCCAATTGCAATAATGCAGTAAAGTTGTTGGGTTCAACACTTAATACAGATTGATAAATAGATTCTGCCTCAGCAAAACGACGTTGTGCTGTAATAGAAATTGCAAGATTAACTGAGTAATGACTATTTTTTGGATTGATATTGTGTGCTCGCCACCAAGCATATTCTGCCCGTTGGAAATTACCAATTAACAAAGATATACGTCCAAGGTTGTGCCAGTTTTGTGGGTCCTGATCGTCAAGCGTGACCGCTTTTTCCAGCATTTCAATGCCTTTTTGTTGTTCACCAATGGAAAAATAAATTTGTCCAAGATTCGATAAAGCCGTGGCGTAATCGGGTTTTATTTCCGTAGCGGTTTGTAAGTGACTGATAGCATTTTTCCATTCACTTTTTTGCCCGTAAATAAAACCCAAATTGTTGTGTGCAGTCGCATTTTTTTCATCGAGTGTAATTACCGCTTTGTAAGCACTTTCTGCTGCGGATAAATTGCCACGCACATGTGCTTGCACACCGGCTTTCAGTTGTTCTTGAATTAATGTCTCGTTCATTATGCAATCCTGTCAATTAAACCGCGTAATAGTTGATTGGTATCTATATCTGGCACTTCAAATTCAATATCATCGGTTGAAATATCAAAAGGTTCACCTTCGTGATAATGAATCGGCAAACGAATTCCAAATCGATAATCAGAACCGAAAGTATAAGACGCAAATTGCCAACGATTATCGTAAACTTCAAAACCAAGCGCACGCACGCTGACATAGCCACCAATATCAAATGTAAAACTGGGTTGTGCATGTACGGCCAGTTCAGCGGTGATATCCAATCCGGTTGCAGGCGTCCAATCCACATGCACACCAGCTTCAGCAGCACCTTCTATTCCCAAAGTTCCGCCAATATCCAATCCACCGGTTGCGCTGGCGCCGGTGATACCCAAACCAATTCCTGCGCGAACATTCAAACGCAATCCTGCATTTGCGGGAATATTTAAATGTGCATCACCGGTAATATGTGTGTCTTCTTCGTGTGCAGGGTTATATTCAATTTGTAAAGTCAATTGATCGATAACACCAGGACCAATACCTGCCGTCGCACTTAAGCCACCACCGATTTCTGCAACAATACCGGGAAAAATCGGTGCTTGTACTGCGATATTAAAAATAGATCGATTAATTTCCCGTCGTGCAAAAATTTCCAATTCATCAGGCAACCCAATTCGACCAATAACTGTAATTTCACCATTAGGAGAAAAACGAACGCCAGCTGTACCTTGCAACCAAGGCGCAATTTGAATTGTTAATTCGCCATCACCAAACACAACTAATTCATTATCTTCTGATGCAGTTTCTGCAAGTGTTCCATCTTCATTAACTGTGCGATTAGTGACACCGGCATGAATACGACCCGACAACATGCCACGCTCATAATCGGCTGATACTTCGGCTGTAAATGCGCCATCGTTGTAATCGACAATTAAATTGGAATTAATTCCGGGGATATCCGGTTGCGCTTCACCGTGTGCTGAAACTGCATAGCCAGTTCCATCAGGTTTTTCTTGCACGCGTGCACTGATTTGTCCACCGCGAATACCGCGGCCTGCCCGAAGATTAAATTCTCCCGCAATGATCATTCCTTCTTCTTCGTTATGTGTAATATCGATCGATCCATTTTCAACGCCAGGTACACTTAAGGTTGCGTCACCATGAGCACGAAAACCTTCTTCATCTGAATATGACATATTGACAGTTGCTGTTTCAATGCCACTGATTTTCCCTCGAGGAATAACAATTTGGCCACCTACACTCCAATGTCCATGATCTTCTTCATTAAAAATGTCTTCTCTACGATAAGATGCTGTGACACTTGCATCAATCCCATTAAATAAACCTTCATCAAAATTAAATGTTCCTGAAATATTCAAACCACTTGCTGTAGATAATTCTGCAGAAATATTACACTGACCGATTTTATCAATAGCAACACAAATTCCACCCTGTATACCCAAACCATTAGTGGAACTTGCAAACAAAGTTATTGATGCATTCTTTACCTCAAATGGTGCAGGTACGTTAATTTCTCCTATATCAAATGTTTTCTGTAAACGAATTTCAGCACCTTGCACCAAAATATCGATATCAGCATCACGAAAAAGAGGAACACTGGACAACAATTTTCCTTGACCAATAAATCCCACAACCGGATCCAAATCCAGATCATCAATTTGAATTGGACTTAACCCTGGCAAAGATAAACTCTGAAAAGCACTTCGTGAAGCACCTGCTACTGTTCTGGTTTTATCAATTCTATAAACCGAACTGCCCAGTTCAGGAATAGGTATAAAAAAAATATCAATATCAGGATATCTTGCATTCACACCACTGCCACCAGGATTTTGTCTGGAACTGTAAGCATCCACCGTAACTTTTGCATATCCCGAAAAGGTTTGAAGATCACCTTTAGGTACCACTCTTGGCCAAAGAGGAACATAGGGACCACCGCCAATTGGAGCAGCAACAGGTATGCCTCCCGTTGGAGAACAAAATAATAAAGGAGCTGTAGCAGAACCAAAAGTATTTCGCTCTTGATCAGTTAGCAAGTGAAAATTATCTAATTGCCTACCAGTTTGAATTTCATTTACCGACCAATAGACACCTGAATTTTCATGTGAGTTTAATGTATTAGTTTGGTCAATATCAGTAAATTGAACTTTGTATTGTTCTTTAATGTAACGAACTCTCTCAGAAATTCTTCTATTACCCCTTCCTATTTCATCCCTATCTGAAAAGGTGTCTATCGCATTTTGAATTTTATCATTGATTTCTCCGCCTATTAACGATCCTGAACTTGCATTCGCAGATCTTTCTAACAATTCATAGTTACTTAAATTAGTGGCATCATCAATTTCAAGCCTTTGATTTCCACTTGCATCACCGCCTAATTGATCTTCAACCACATGATCAACTTGAAAGGTTCTTAGTGTGTGGTTTCTATCCCAAAAAGGAATAACAAACTTTGGATGAAGTTCAGGTTTTGATCCAAGCAATGTAAACGTTGCATTAGTATCTGATCGAAAAAAATATGGATTAATACTGGCATCCTGCATTGCGCTAAAAATTGGTGGCTTGGCAATCTGATTCGATGAATAATAGTTTCTCCAATTTGTCGTTTGATCAGTATCACGAGGACCTCGTCTAACAAAAAAAGGTTTCATCGAATTATATTTTTGTAAATGTCTATCTTTTTTAAATCTAGGAATTTTTATTTTTGAAATAATAATTTCTTTTGGCGACGAGTCCGGCTTGTATTGATAGTTAACGCCCTCAGAATTAAATGTGTATGTTCCTAAATTAGAAGTATCCTCCGATATATTAGCAACTCTTTCCCGCATAACCTGCCGCGTCACCCCACGCCCCTGCTGCACCACATGCGTTAACTCATGCGCTAACAATCGTTTTCCTTCTTGCGTATCCGGTGCGTATTCGCCGCTGGCGAAAAATATATCGCTGCCGACAGCAAATGCACGTGCACTTAATTGTTTACACAGCGCGTCAGCAGCTGCGTCGTTGTGAATGCAAACAGAAGAAAAATCGTGGCTAAATTGATTTTCCATTTCTGACCGAACATCATCGGGTAATGGTGATCCATTTCCTTTTAATGATTCAATTTGTTGTTCAACCTCGGCGCTGACTTGATTGTCATCTTGTGATTCAGTTGTAGAAGGTGCGGATTCTGTTTCCGATGTATCCTCAAAGGATTCCATTTTTGAAACAGATTCATCAGGCAAACGTGAAATTTTGGTTTGTAAGGATTGTTGGTTTCCCAAGGTTTTTTCTGGCTGACTACTACCAGGGCTAACTGTTTCACTGGGCGAACTATTATTCGCTGCGGAGCGACTGACGACTTCGTCGGCAACACGATCTGCTTCCTGTTCGTGACTATCACCCGGCGTACTAACACTGAGTTTGGTTTGCAAGTAGGGTTTGGGCTGAAGTTTATTTTCGGACGCAGATTTTTTAGCTAATTGATCATCCTGTTTTTTGGATAATTTACTGCTGTCGTCAATCGCTTTAGCGCGATGAACATTGTTATCCGATGATGATTTTTTATTAATAGTATGCGTTGCGCTCATCTCGGACAATCCTCTTAAACAGCATGCAATGCCAATTGATTAGTCAATTTTGGCGGCAAAGGTTTTCCTGATTTTCGATATTCTTGTGCAATGGTTTTTAACAAAATACCGTAGGGTAAAATAGTCTGATCACTGAAAGGAATCTCTGATGCTGCCGTGAGTACTGCGTTGCGAATATAACCGCCCGTTAAATCGCAGAAGCTGGCGAGTTGACGACAATATTGTTCACCTGGACTGCGATCGCCCAAATGACTTTGCCAAATGCGAGCGCGCTCTTCCAATTCCGGCGATTGAAATTCAACGATCATATCCATACGTCGCATGAACGCAGAGTCAATTCGTCCCAATCCATTAGTTGTCATCAATACAATTCCTTGATGCTGTTCAATGCGCGACAATAAATAATTGGTAAGCATATTGGCGAATCGTTCACCGCCTGATTCCGCGTCACTGCGTTTACCAAACAGTGCGTCCGCTTCATCGATTAACAAGATGAAATCGTCAGCCGCGGCTTGTTCCATCAATTTGTGGATATTCTTTTCGGTTTCACCCACGTATTTATTTAAGATTGCTCCCAAATCCATTCGAAACACCGGAATACCTAACTGAGATGCGATATAACTGGCAGCCAAGGTTTTTCCTGTGCCGCTCTCACCGGAAAAAAGGGCTTTAACACCTGTTTTTTGATTAGCGGCTAAAGAATTACCCAATCCGGAAAAAATAGTTTCTCGATGCAAACAACGATTAACTAATTTCTGTAAATCATTTTCAATTTTTGAATTAAACACAACCGCTTCTGGTTCAATTGAATAGGGCAAATGAAAAGCTAAACCCTGTAAGCTTTCAGGTGATGATTTAATTCTGGCCTTATAAATAGTTTTCTCTGCGCTATTGCTTAAATCTTCTGCAGATAACCCGGAAACATTCATTAAGAATTGAATTTTTGATGTATCTACCAACCACTTGCTCGCCAGTGTTTTTGCGATATCCAGATCTACCCACTGATTCCATGTGGCAACTCTTTCATCAAATGATTTCTGTTCCAATTGATAAACTCTGTGTCCATCTTGTTGAGAAACAGCATTATCGACGCGATATTTTTCTTTATGTAAAACTACCAAAGGATAATCGCCTTCATATACCCATTCACCCAGCTGTTCGGCATCAAGCATCACTAGCCATTGATACGCCTGAGCCAAAAATAACAGTTCAGCTATAGAGTCTGCCGTCTGAATTTTTGGCACAACTACCTGTCGATTCAACATTTCACCAATAGCAAAACCAAAAGATAGTCCAGAAAAATAATTCGCATAGAGATGTAAGCAACTCACTTTTTGCAGACGAATATTCAACGATATGTCTCTGATAAACATTTCTTGATCTCCGCTTCTGACAACCAAATGTACCGGTAGTTTCTGAACCTGAACATTTTGAAAAACATCAACTTCAGCAAAGGAGATTAGGTCTATTTTTTTGGCTTCTTTTTTTTCTAGTTCTTTATCATCTATAGCCAAAACGCTAACCTGACGAAAAGCAAGTCTAGGATTAATTAAATATTGCCAATAAGATTGATTGATTTTTAATGATGAAAATGCCAAAGGTCCATTCGTTTGAATTTTTATTAAACCTAACTGAGCGAATGGATGACACGAAAGATCGGCAGGTAACCATTTTTCATCGAATAAGCTATTGAGCAAATCACAGACAAAATGCAATTTAGGATAAGCAGTCTCATGAACACCCTGTAATTCCTGAATAGCTAGATTTAGCCAATAGTTATTTTCAACTTCTTCCACTAACAAGCAAATAAATGCGTCGGATAATCCCAATTGATAATGGGACAATAAATTTGAAAGCGACTGGGGAATAGTAATTAATTCTTGATTAAAATTCAGAAACTGGTGAGGCAATTCTGCAATTGAGCAGGCTAACTGCTCTGACAACTTTTCGTCGTGATTTACCTCATTAAAAACAGGCCCAGGCGATCTTAAATAACGCTTACCAAATAAACAAACAGCGCCTTCAACGAATAAAGACGGTGATATTTTTTGTCGGTTGATCGATATTTTTGCATTCATTTTATCTACCGTTAAGCCTTTCAAAACTCACGATTAATGAGGAATGGTTTGCATGTCGTTAACGAGTTCAGGATAAGAACCGTAATGGAAATTAATCACACGCCCCAACCAGGGAACCCAACCAGGATTTACGTCCAGGCCCGCCAGCCGAAGATCAACCCTCACTGCAGATTGATCAAGATATAAATGGATGTAAGCCTCCTCAATTACCAGTTTGGCTTTGATTTGCATCCAATCCGGGTACCACAGCTGCAGAGATTCCAGTCTTCGTTGAACATAATCCAGAGATGATTGAAAGTGTTCTTGATTTAGTTGCTCAGGCGGCGAATTAAATTCTTCTTTCTCGCAGTGGGTAATTTCACAAAAAATGGATTCAAATTGATGATCCATAGAAAACTTAAGTTCTTCAGATATTCTTTTAAACGTCTGAAAAATGTATAACCAAGGATTTGAAAAAATATTATTTGGTGAATAGGCTGCCGATGCGAAGTTATAATTTTTTAATAAATTCAATAAAAAAAGCAACCCCGCTTGACCAATATAATGTGCTGGTATATCTGGCCCTGATTCCTCTTTAGTCGCTGCATTTATTTCGAACAAGGGTTGATTGACTGTTTGCAAACTATTATCTGATTGAGTGGCACTTGAAGATTTACTGATAGCCATCTCCACTCTATCAGGCGAATCCAATTTAATATTGGATATTACTGAGTCACTACTCCATTTGTTAAATTCAAAAATAACGGCCGACGACCATCTCTGAGCAAATTGATTATTGGATAAACCCTGCGGAGCATATTTCCATAAACTTAATAAACTGATACAACTCAGTAGTGTTGTTTTTTCTAATTTAGTTTTTACATTCAAATTACCTTGAGAAAAATATCTTTGCAGCCATATGCGCTGCAAATTGGATAATGTCCATGAAGTAACTGTAGAGTTTTCCGGTGAATCAATTGACCAGTCAACCGACATCATTTGTGGAAATAAATGGATTAGAGCCTGTTGTAACTTGACCAGTTCATCGGTCTGTAATTTGTCAAACATTCGCGTCGCATAAGATTTTTTCTCTAATAGTACAAGAATGTCGGGAATATCCGTTGGCCGATGGAGTAAAATCGCAATAGGTTCAGGTTTAAGTTCTGTTTGTTTCAGCCAATTACTTAAATACCATGATTTTTCGTTGTTTAATAAATCAATAATAATCTGTGCTGACAAACTTATTTGATTGCTAAATACTTTAATTTGCTGGTTAGTGATGTCATCAACAGAGGACTGCATTACCCTTGTATTCGATTCAAGAGCAATTTTTTGAGCTAGCTCCCACCATTGCCCCTGCACGTGAATCTTGTTGATAAATACAATCTCCTCGGCGTCTTCGCCCATCCAATTTTGGCTGTCTAATGATTGTAGAAATGCATTTTTCTGACGCGTATCGCCTTGAATCTGCATCCGTTGAATCATGACTCCTGAACTCATACAAAGCTCCGGACCGTATTTTTTATGCCTATAACTGAATACTGTGACCCAGCTGTTTTTGTCTCAACTTGAAACATTTGAGCAATGGATACCACTGATCCATTTTCATCAGCATCCTCCACACGTAATTTTCCTACTAACTCATCTTTCTCATTTACCAAATGCAAAATAGTGCCTATAGGTGCCTGACGGTTCAGGTTCGCACGCAAAAAATCTCCAACATTAAAAATATTAGGAATAATCTGCAACTGACCATGAATCATTTCTTTGGGGTCATCACCTACAGCCACCATCAATGCAGCGCGCAATAAATTTCTAATCGCCGTTATTCCAGCGTTAGTGGCATTTTCATTTAATTGCCGCCACCACCAATTAATTAATTCAATCAAAGTACGAATGCTATTTATATCTTCATATGCCGCTTGACTCATCCCTGGCCAAGACTGAGGATTTTTTATATCCAATTGATCCAGTTCAGCTGCTGTTGCCCAATCCAAACGAATACTGGGTTTTATGCTTTGTAGTATTGACAGTACAGAATGGGTCGCTTGATCGAGTTTATTGCGAAGTTCCTGAGCAATGCCACGCAATTGATGTGGCGTACCAGTCAATAAGTCTTCCAGCGAAATAATGTCAGCCGCTCGCTTATAAAATGCTTGCAGTGAAGATTCAGCCACCAGGGAGAAATTTAAATAATCTTGCATAATTGCCTGATGCGTTTGCATAGTCTGAAGGAATTTTGACGAAGATGCAGTACGTGATTGCTGAGTTTTATACTGCAATCGCAATTTACGACTGGCCATCAAATTCAAAGTGGTATTTCGCGAGGGTAATAAATTCCATTTTCCATTGAATAGTTTCCAATTAGAAATTGGCATGTCCAGTATGGCTTCAATATAAGGTTCTATATCATCAGGTAACTCATCATGACTCAAGGCTATACCGGGCACTAAGTCCTCTAACTTACCAAAACGTAATGGCATGTCGGTTAACGAAGATTGTGCCCAAGGGGTTTCGTTAACTCTGGCGTAATAAATTCCACGATGATTGGTTAGAATTTTTTCGCGCTTAAGGTAGTCCCGCTCAACTTTAATCCAATTTTCTTCAACCAAACCCAAAACCATTTTATATTCCGCTAGGCTTTGCAACCGAGACTGGTTCAGATTTGCAAGTTTTCGCTGCTGAAGAGGGATCTCGTTATCTAACCTAATTAGCTCATTCTTTTTTCTAGCAAGCGATCGTGCTAACTGCGACTGCAAATTCATCAACGCATGATGTAGGCCATCTATCTTCCTTATTTCAGTTCTAAATTCATTGCCAACAGTAAATAGCCCTGATGAATAGAATCTTGAATTGTTTGTCTTAGCATCTAATTTAGAAATATCTGCAATTGTATAAATTTCTACAAACTCAAAATCTGTTGCACTAGGCTCCATAAATGGAACTTTAACAAGCACTCTAGGTTTATATTTGACCTCCTCTCCATCCTTCTTAACCTCATCCAGGCTCTTAATATCATTCCAGTAATCTGAATTCTGACCTGATTTTATGGATTGATCTATATAGTCCTCACTAACTATTTCTTCAAAGAGTTTTTTTATTTCGTTAACAACAGAACCTTCTTCACTTAGTTTTTTTCGAAGAGTTTCTATTGCACTAAGCGCGTCGGTCAGCGCGTTTCTAGTTGGATCAATGTGACCCAATACACCAAACTTATCAGGTGTCACAGATGCTAAATCTCTATCTAGCAATACTTCATTTCGATTAAACGCTTCTTGAATCTTAGGATTAAAGCTTAATAAGGTTTCAACGGTAGTATTCTTTACGGCAAAAGTGTATTGCGGTGCTGCTGCACTCTGAACGATATATTGCGGTGTCGCTTGGCTCTGAATTGAGACAGCTTCAATCATTTGATTAAAATTTGTTGTTGCCATATCAAACTCCTGGGATATCTACTTTAGTGGAAAATGACAACTTATCAGCAGCGCGCATGAGTTTTAATCCAGTTCCATCGCCTTGAATGCCGCCGGCCAATGCGGAGAAAGAAACTGTTATAGAATCCAATTGCTGACGCTGAGAGCTCATAAAATCGCGCAAATCGTCAATTAATTGATTAGCACGCACAATATAGTTTTCAATTTCTTCTATATCGTGTTTGGTATTGATACGCTGTTGCAATAACCCATCGACACCCTGTTTAGCATTTCTCACTGCAGTTCCATCGTCCACGTTCATTCCATCGCGCAGACTATAGGGTCTTGGCAAAAATTGACCTGGCGCTAATTTTTTTTCTCGCTTATCAACAATTTTATTGAGCGCAACATTGACTGTGTCGGGTGAAGGGGTTAAATCCGGTATTTTAAGTGCTCTTCGTTTCACTAGACTGTTTACAATACTGTTACTAAATGCCGCTATTGGTGCATTAATTAAATAAACTGTGGAAAATATTTCTTTAGTTTTTTTAACGGGTGTATTGGCATTGAATGAAATACTGTCTTCCAGATTTTCGTAAAGTTCAAAGTAGGCCTTTTCCCATTCGAAATGAGCATCCGCCGCTTCTATTTGTTTAGCTAGCAAATCAACTTTAATTAGGTCAGAATCGATATCAGGTAGATCCATTAATTTTGGGTGATAGTCATCCGGATTTACTGCCACCATCAATCGAATTCGATCTGATTCGCCATTTAGCAAATCCACCACACCACGATTTAATTCAGCCTGAATTACGCCGTTTACTGAATTTTCAGGAACAGGAACAATTTCGACTTGCAGACCATCGGGTTCAAAATTCAAAACTGGCCTTCGCCATAAACCCGTGTCTTTTTCTGCACTATCTCGCACAATTTCGCCAGCAATTTTATCTAAAAGCTTTTCAGGAAATCGACCAGCTGCAGGTAAATAATCTATGTCTAATAACTCTCGTAAAGTGTTATCTGGTTTTATCTCAATGCCTGGACCGTCTAGCCGCAAAGTATTTCGTGCATTCACTATGGATAGCCAATAATCAAGAAATGCGAAATATACTGAATTTTCTTTCGCCATAAAACGACCGGCTTTAGTATCTATCCAGTCCAGCTTATTGGATTTTATTTTGACTAACGCCAACTTGATTTCATCGGGATTTTTTGCGAAATAATCTTCATTTAACATTTTCTTTAGGATTCGAACAGCAACTTTTTGTCGGCTGGCAGTCATTAGGCTAGTTGCTACAGGCAGGTATTGCAGGTTGACTTGTGCGAGGGTTTCAATTCGACTGTCGCGCAGGGGATTCTCTTCTGTACGCGTACAGGGATCCTCTTTCTTGCCTTCATCCAGCAATACGATTTTTCGACGTAAAGTTAAAAAATAATAACCGTCGTCGATTAAACCTGTCATAGCCTTTTCGGCTAAATAATTATCCAGGAGAGCCTGCCAACGAAAACGTATTGGCAAGCGATTAGTGACTGCTTTACCTGACCAACTTACACCTAACCCGGGATTGATTAGTATGGGAAATTCATCAAAGTCTTCCGGCAAAACAACATCCAGTCCTTGAACTATGCCTGGCTTTTGAGTCACCAGGAGATCTTCGCAACGTTCGTCGACATAGTTTTGCATTAAATCAAATTCTTGCTCGGACAAATATCGCCCGGCAATATAATTTAGTCGATTTGTATTGTTATCACTGATAACCGGATAAATGGTAATAGCGTTAGTTGCCATAATTTTTTGCTCTCTCTATTATCCTAAATCCACATCAGCCCAAGCATTTCGCAAGGCCACTGTTAATTTAAAACGCGTATTGGTTGAGGCAATGCTGATCCCCAAAGGTAGAGATTTTTCGTTCACTTGAATAACAAAATCTACGAAATCATCTAACTTCTGGTTTTCGATAATTACCGGCAAGCTTGACCATAAAGGGGTTTCGTAAATAGGGTCTACCAGAGCCTTTAGTTGACTTAGAGGTTTTAATAGATTTGAATCAGCGGTTATCTGTGTTTTTAATATTTTTCGATCTTCATCACTAACAGATAAACTTGCAGGCAATAGTTGATTAACCTTTAATATTTTTATGTTGTCGATATCAGCTAAACGCGGCACAAATTGTAAAGGCGCTTTTGACACCTTTTCCCACGATTGTAATATCTCATCAGGAAAACCTAAATCTTTTGAAACTTTAACCATTAGAACTGGGAAGCTTTCCTTCAAGCTAGACAGCAAAGATTCACGTAACTTTTCAAAAAGTTGTTTTTCCACTACAAACGCAATTGTAGGCCAATTCACACTATCGTAGACAGGTGGCATCAATGTCAGAAGCTGAAGAATTTGAGACTGGAATTCCGTTTTATCAGCGGCCATCTCAACTGTTTTCTTCATGACTGTTTGTGATTCAGCATCATTCGGTGTACGCAACTTTTCCATTAAGGAAAGATTTTCTAATTTTAGTTCTTGTTTTTCAAAAATTCCGGCAACCAATTCCTGCAATTGAATTAACTGCTTCTGCGTCGCATCTAACTGTTTTTTCAATTGATCCAAGTCGGTATTGTCGGTTGTACCGTTATCATTAGTGGCATCTTGCTTTAACTGTTCGATCTCTGCCAAAGCTTTTTCAAGTTCACTTTGCAGTGCTTTTATTTGTTCATTTGCCTGTTTTATTGCCGCCTCTACAGCTTTGTCTTTGTCTTCAACAGATGCCGTTAATTTCTCCTCTACTGTTTTTAGTTTTTCGGCGGCGTCTTGTAACTCAACTGTTGCGACTTGTAATTTTGTTGTAACTTCTTGCAACCTGACATCATTGGGTTTATTTAATTCGAGGGTAAGTGACTGAATATTGGTATTGAGTTGAGTGATTTGATCATGTAATTGATTATTATTTTCACTTAATTGATCAATTTCTTGTTCGAGATCTTCTACTGAAAATTTTGGTAACTTAACTTTTTCCAGTTCTTCATAGTTACCAGAGGCCAGAACGACCGCGCTGACTTGTGTCTCCGCCACTCTAATAGGACGACGAACATAGAATATTTGTTTTGCAGAATCCCATATTGTTTTCCAGACATCTGATGTTTGGATATTCGACAATGGACTCAAAAAGAATTCATCAAGATGCGAAGGAGCAATAAATTCATTTCCTTCTTTATCCAAATGCTGAAGTTTTCTCGCGACATAAGAAAAGTTCATATCATCCAACACCACTGCAATCATAATATCGACGTCTGCATCAGCACGTAGATCTATAGGCTCCAATGCAAGACTTTGTTGAATCAGCGATGGCACATCGTCTTGCCGCACTGGTGAAATACTCACTTCATATGCTTGAGGGAAATAATTTTGGTAACCATTTACCGGGTCAACTGCACCCTTGGGAATAGAACCTATAGGAGGAATAATTGAAAAATATTGAGAGGCGAGAAAACTATCTTTGGTCGCCGACAGTCTTCGTCCCTGCGTTATATCTTTGAATAATTCTTCGTAGTGATTATAGAGATCGGCTTGCAAATAATTGAGTGATTGTGCACTGCGAAACGGGCGTCTTAATAAGCCACTATCTAACCACTGGGGAATTCCATATTCAACAGCGAGCAAACCCAATGCGATTGAGTCCTCACCAATTCCATCTGGCTGTGCGGGGTTAGATAACAATAAATTTTTAACCAGCTCTGCACGAATGTAGACTGAGACATCTTCGGCTGATGAATTTTTAAATTGTTGCTGTGGTAAATTTAGCAATTTCACCAATGCAAACTCCATACCTTCTGAGTAAGCATTAAATTGTAAGCCTCTATCTGCTTCCAAATCGCGTGGATAGATTTCGGCGCTACCAATACCTTTTTCGGCGTAGCGAACCAACACAGCATAGAGCCCTGCTTGTAAGGAACGATAGCCAGGATTCAATTCGTGAATGGTGGCATCGTCCGTTATATTAATTTCCAGCGAGGTTTTTTCCAGTTCCAAAACACGCCCGGAAGGAGTCACTGCAATGCCGGGCGATACCGTCAGTTTTCTATTGGTTGCGTTTAATGTCAGATTCAACCCACGCACTATGCCTTGACCTAATGCGCGCCCTACTTCTCGTAAACGTTCATCCAAATAAAATTGATCGCGGGTTAAGTCAGATGCTTTCAGCAATCGGCCATCATAGTAATTAGTTCGCGATAATTTTGGATCGAGACTGGAAATGCTGCTTAAAGTTGTTTGGCTATCAAATGTCGTCATTGGACCAAATGGGCTTTCTAAAAAACTCATGATGTTATCTCCTGACTTAACCAAGTCAATTGGTCGGGTGTTGTTATAAATGGTCGAATTAAATTATTAATTTTGATTGCATTAGGATGAATAATCGGACTGATTTGTGTAGAGGTATCGGTAAGAGGACGAATTGGAATTTCAATAGTCGCCAAAAGGATTCGCGCCAGTTCATCGTAGGCACCTTTTAATTCCAAAGCGCCAACTTCGTTAGTCAGTCCGTATAGCAATTGCACTTGTTTATTCTTTAAAAGGCTTCGATTGTCATCCAGATCAGTTAAGTATTGATTTTCTGTTGGGGTTAACACTGTGGCGTGATCTTCGATTGCGACAGGTTTCATTTTTAAACCTGCGCGATAGAAACTTTCAGAATCCAGCTCATAAGCTCCAGGAATTATTTCCAACAGAATTCCGTCTTTTGCTCGACTGGGTTGGACAGGATCTATGCCTGCATTGACCTTCCGCGTCATCACTGGCTGTAATCCCGATGATGCAGCGTGATAACGGATGGTAACCATTAACTGGATAGCCGTTTTCGCTTCGTTTAATGCTGTATGTAAAAAAGATTCATTTTCTTTTTGTAGATCAAGCCAATCTCGCAAGTTCACGCAATAGGGTTCGTAACTCAACAATTCTCGCCCCAAACCATCAATTGCAATACCTGGTGCAACCACTAATCGTACACTCTGATTAATGCCATCTTCTGCAGTAACAGGCGAAACTTGTTTCACTACCAATCCCAACAAAGTACCCGCACCCTGAAACCAATATTGCAAGCGATTCACCCGCTGACGATGATAGGCTTGCTCTGCCCGGGTTGCTTCCAAACCCAACAACATACCGGCTTCATAATTAACTCTTTCCAGCGGACGATGGATATCTGCATCCTTTTCAATCACTTCAGCTAAGTTACCGTCACTCATGCCCGTCTCCTAAAGATTCTTTTTAAACAATTATATTAATGGTTAAGTGCATCCCGATTCCCCAGCATCACATCTCGCGGTGAGAAGCTGGCTTGATTACGCATTATTCCCTCTTGACCCAAACGGGTATCATCCAAAATAATTTGTCGTGCTTTCACTGCGGTTTCCAAATAGGTATCTATACCCAATAACGGTGAGAGTCCTGGAATAAAGGGATGATCAGTCTGAATAATTTTCGTATGCAAAGATGCAGGCACATAGTCAATAATGATTTTCTTGATGCTATTGATATGTATAAAAGCGAGTTTGTGGACAACTATGCTGATGCGATGTGCATACTTATCTAAAAATTCTGCTGCGATTTCTTTATCTGAAAGGCTTGATAATTCCGGTGCTAACAAACTAACAAATTCACGCGAAGTTTCATCACCCAAAAATAATGTTTCTCCAACAATACTATTGCCGCTTTGACGAGTACCGAGGGTTAATGGATGTTCAGCATCATCCATATCAATTCCAATAATGGTCGAAAGCGTTCGTCGCATTAAATAATTTTCAACCGGAACAATTTGGCCTTTGGCGATTGCACCATCAGTGGCAATATCCAAAGCCAAACACAATCCGGCATAAGTACCTTTCAATCTTTGTAACTCGCTTAAACAACTCAACCAAATTCGTTGACGGGTTTCCGGCCAAAATTCTGGTAAGGTTTCTCCCAAAAAAGAGGACAAAGTTGGAAGATGTTGTTGTGGTGCTGCTTTTGGTATTACCCAGGCTTCAGCGCTAGCGATACGTTTTTCCAATGGACTAAAAATACCATCGAATGCTGATAAGACTCTTTCGCGAAAATCAGCACCATTTGCCTCGTCTTCGTTGGTAATATCAACATCCTGTTGCTGATGGAAAACCGGAGGAAGATAATTTTCTTGCCAGGAAATACGGGGATAGGCCACACGTAAAGATTCAATGGCAGGTGTATGGCGACCATCGCCTTTCATGTCTATTTTTAGCTGTAAATAACGACCGCGAATATCCCGAGTTTCACCTGAAACTCGCTGCAACAAAATTTCATAAAGACCTTGATAGTCATTTTTATAATCGAATCGACTTTTGTAAAAAGCTAACTCACTAGGGATAGGTAACTTTGCGGCTTGATGTTGAACTTGCCAATCGACAGGTGGATTTTCTGCATCATCAAATGCATTAACACTGATCGTCAACGCACAACCTGAGGGAATACTGGCATCGATATAAATTCTGTCCCACCAGGTATCAGGATTACCACTGTCCAGTAAACGATTCAGTGTAGCGCCACCACCTTCAACATATCGTGCTTGAGGCAGGGGAAGAATTTTTTTCGGGCCATCCGAAGCTAAATATTGAGTGACGAGATTGTCGCCCCGGACAAAACGTACGCTCTGTTGACTGTGCATAGGGTAACGGCGTTTTTCCAGTGTATATCCCTCTTCATCCAATAAAAGGCTGGCAAAGTCACAATGCTTAACCTCAGAAGATTGAGCATAAAACTGACAGAAAACTTGATCTTCATCAGTTGATGCTATATCAGTAATCAAGGGTAATTTTTTTAATCGCCGGATAGTAAATCCAGTCTGCGCTTGAACATCCAATTTAAAACTTACGATTTCCTGTGTCGCTCGATCATTCATTAACATTAATAAATGTAATTGTGTTGGATTGGCACAAAGCGCCATAAGTTTACGCTCAGGCGGTAAGTTAGTTTTCCAAAGTAAACGTAGAGGATTGGGATTTATGAAGAGTGGTTCAAATCGGTCAGCCCAAGGTTGATAATTTTGCGGCAGTGGTTCACCTTCAAATACAGCGAGACTGGTATCACCCGCTACCCAAATACGATTGTGCTGATCAACCCAGCAGCGCCAGGGTTGGGTATTTTCTTCTGCTTCATCTTGCCAATCCAAATGCAATTGCCAACATCGACTTAAGTGCACTAATCGCAAACAGTGTTTTCCGGAAAAATCCGATTCAATTAATGCGACCCGACCATCACCACCCAAATGCATATCAACAAATACTTTTCCTTCAGACGCTATTACGGGTGATAAGGTAATTTCAGCTGCAGTATCGGCTACCAAAGATTCACTTGTCACCAGTACTGGTCCAGCTGTGGCACGGGGATTTAACTTGGCTAAATCCAAATCCGAGAGTGTTTTTTCTTTTTCAAATGCCAGTTTGTGCTGCCAATTTACCGCATAAAATAATTGAGTTTTGTCGTCAGATAAAAATCCCAGTTGTTGAAATTTATCCATCACCAATGGTTGCGACTGAGCCCATTGATTAAATGCGTCTTCCTGATCCAATACTGGAAACCGCGGCTGATGATTGAGCGCCAAATGAAATAATTGATCCTGCGGATTCCACACACAAATGCTTCGCTGCATTGTGCGAAAGTCGTCAAGACTATTTAAAACAAAATAACGCGATTGAGTCATCAGCTTGCCTCTATTAGCAGAAATCAGGAATAACAGGAACTGCAACCGCCGATGTTACTGGCGGAGCATCCACAATTTCTGGTGCAACGGGTTTTTGTTCTCCCTCTTCGATATGAACAGCCATTAATTCAGGTAATTGGAAAGCCGACAAAGGTAATTTCACGACTTCAGTCCAACCTTTCTTTTCATTGCTAATCAGTTTTATATTTTGATAGTACAAACGTAAATGATTAACTGCCAATACATCAGGTGAACGCGAAGCAATTGTCCGTAATTCATTTGTGTCCAATTCCCGGCCCATCGGCCATCCCTTTCCATTAAATCCACCCGGTGCCAAAGCCCACAAACTATTCAGCAAATTTCTTTCAACAATTTGAAATATTTCCGTAAGACGATTGTTATCCATCACTTCAATGCTGAGTGAAATCGCAACAGGAATAAACTGCGGACTCAACACATAAAGTTCAGTACCCAACATTTTTCGCGGTTCAATATAGTGGAATACATCTGCCAACAAACCAGCTGTAGGTTTAGGTGCAGAACCAAATGCAGGTTCCGCAGGCGGCATCACAAATAGACTGACTACACCTGGAACCTCTTTTCGCACTGCATCTAATGAATTACCTGGCATAAGCCCTGGAATTATTTCTGCTCGACCTACGGGAACCAACGGATTGTCGAGAGCGAGTTGAATAAAATCTGATTGAGTAACGGCGCGATCGCGATGACGTAATTCTGCTGGAATTCTTTTTTCGGCTTGTGTAACTGACTCTGCATCCAACCCGCCCCACGTCGGCCAATCCTGAACCAGCTTTAATTCATTCATGTTTCCGGAGGATATTTGTTTGATACTGCCAGCCGGTAAATTGCCAGCAATTCCACCACCTGCTCGATAATAGGCGGCGCGAATACGACTGTCAGGGGCGGGGCGTTTGCCTCGAATTCCGTCTCCAAAAATGACGCTTCCCGATGCAGAATCAAATTGATAAACACGATCATTCACGCCTGTACCTGCAAAATGATCAACTTGTTGCCAGGCAACGTAGGCGCCTTGTTCGCTCACTTCAATTTCAAGAGAATCAGCATCAACTTGATGTGTTTTTATTTGCACAACTTGTCCTGCGCGGCCATCGCCAACACCAATCACTTGATCCCGAAATACTTCTTGTGCTTTCACTTCAATCGCATTGACACACATAAAGCCCAAATCAAATTGTGGATCATCCGGTGCGGTTAAACATAACCAACAAACGACTGAATCCGGATCAACATCAACGGGGGATTCTGGCGGCGTGTTATTGATACCGGCAAATTTTGCATCCTGAGTAAACTCGCTTGTCAGTGTTTTGAAGTTTTTGGGAATTTTTAGACGCACAACACCTGCTTGTCGTCCGCCCAAAGACGAATCAGCAATCACTTCTACCGGCAATAATTCAGCCACTTCTTGTTTTGCTGATTGTTGCCAAACCAAATGCCAACGCAATTTTCGTGGAGGCAAGTCGCGAGCAATTTCAGCAATTTGATCTGCAATTGGGGCTAAACCTATATTGAGAATTTTACCGGCCAGTCTTTCCCGAATATTATTTTTGTCGTTAAACAGTTTTTCGTTATTTAAGTGCAGTAACAGGTAATACTTTTTATCTAAAGAGTTACTTAAACTCAGATGATCCTTTCCCAAGTTAAAACTGCGCGGGCGAAAGGGAATAGCATCATGACTATAGAGTTCTTTTAATTGCTTTAAGGTAATACCCATTGCAGTTAATTCTTCAGATTTAATAGTTTCTTTAATCATTACCCGTAAATTCAAAGGAGTCGGCTGCAACTCACCTTGAGTTGAAAAGAAAATATTACTCGCAGACAAACGTGTTTCACTTGGAATAATGTTTGGCAAAGGAGGTGTTTTAATATTAGCTTCTATAGTCACCAAACCTGTGGCTGCTACCGCAGGGCGCATAGGAATATGCAGCAGGTTTAAAAATGCCTGACGTTGACGTTCGGGAATTAAATTTGCACGATAAATAATGGTCTCGGTCATCCAGGCCATTAAATCGGTTAGCGCATAGAGTGGATCGCCTTCTACAAGCTGAAGCAATTCCGGCACTTGCGAAAGCAAACGCTGTCTTGCTTCTTTTGCCAAATCATCAAATCGGCGGTCGTCTAATAATGTAATAGGTATAGGCATAATTTAGATCTGCAATTGAAGTCCTAATTGAAGACTGTTTTGTTCACCAGTTTGTTTAATTTTATACAACAAACGTAGGGTCACTTGATTTAAGGATTGCGATGAAGTATCGACCCGCAAATCCAACACAACAATTCTGGGTTCCCATTTTTGAATCGCCTTTAACGCTTGATCCGCAATTAATCTGCGCGTTGTTTCATTATTGGGCTGATGAATAAATTGTTTAATTCCGGCGCCAAACTCGGGGCGCATCAATCTTTCACCCGGTGATGTCAGTAAAATGTTCCACAAAACATCACGCACACTGTCATTACCAGTTGCCCAGGTAAAAATTCCTTGTTGTGCTCCAGCAAATGGAAAACTGGGAGAACTGTTCATATCATTAAACCCTTATTCATTTAAAGCACAACCTCGGCAAAATCATAATTGCATAGGGAATCCATCGAAAAATAATATTCAACAGATTCAACACAACCATTAACAGGATCATTGCGCAAATGGTAATAATTGGAATACTGAAACTAATACTGAAACCTAAACATGCGTCTATAGGTGATTTAAAGTCTTTGGTTTTCATATCCATATTAGGTGCAATTTTTAACATGGATTCCGCAAGCGATTTTGGTGTCAGGAATGTCACTCCATTGGCAAACCCTTTTTTGATATCACTCAATTCGGGCAATTGAATAACAGACGGACGCGTAGCTTGCGGATCAAGTGGGCTGGCCACTTTAAAATTAAAGGACTGATCACCCCAGATGATCTTTTCGCAGTTGCACTCGTCGCGATAACGCACAAAGGGAATGACAAAATAGGTGTCATCTTTCCCCTGGGTATATCGAGGAAGAGGTAATTCAGCTTCTACTAACTGATTAAGTGCTTCAGCGCGAGACAACATTGTTCCGCGAATGGCTTCTGCCATATCTTTAGTGAGAAACATTGACCCCGTGAAATTCGGTAATGAATTCCAAAACTCGGGAACGGAAGTTTTAGTAGCATGATCATTTTCTTCTGCAGAAAACCAATTGCTAATTGCCTCAAAATTATGGATGACGTAATCAAGAATATTGCCACTGATAAGCGAATTTTCTTTTGCATGTTGCTGGAACTTAACTGGATCAGTATTCAGCAACTCAAGCTCAGCGTCTTTTAATATTCGTTTGAATATTGGAATATTAAGCAGTATTTCTCTTAATCCACGATTTTCATTTATCGATAGATCAAATATCTGATAGCGATGAATAAGCATTCCTAACCAACGCGCAAAGGCTCGTTTCGGTTTATTGCCAAATATCTGTAGTTGCAAACTGGTTGACCAAGTAAAATGACTGCACAACTTTTCAATTATTTCTTGCATGTTACCTGTGCAATTACAGGTTGACCGGTCAGTCGATACCCCGTCCCAGCTTCCATAAGGCCATTCTAATTCTGCCAAATAACCTGCTGCCGATACCTGATTTCTTCCATTGGACGATTTAGAATTTTTCGAATCAAATTTTATATCTAAACCAGTATTTACAATGGGTACTTCAACACCTGATGCAGATCCACTTAAGGGCAAATAGCCATAGAGTAATGTGTGATTTGCCTCAGGTGATTGAGTTTTAACGACATTTGCATGTAGAGGATAAAATTGTTCACCCGTGTATCCGGTTGAACGGAATTCTGCCTGATTAAAAATTTTTATTTTCAGTAGAGGGTTTATTTTATGGCGTTTGGCTTGATCTGGATCCTGTGTTAAATCCAAAGGATCTGGATCCTGCCAGCCCAGCGAAACACCGTCACGCATACGCCATATTTTGATTGAGGAGCCGACTTTTTTACGTACAACAAACCCAGCAGAAATAATTTTTTGTGGAGAAAATGCTGGCGTCCAGGGAAGATCGCAAACCAATTCTGTGCTGATAACATAAAATGTTCTATGTATTGGCAATCGCAATCTGGTGCGATCAGTACCAAATTTATCTTGCTCTAACCAAGGTTGATGTCGATTAGCTTTTAATAAGCCCTGAGAGGATTCCTTTAGGTAATTTTCAATAAAATCGTCGTTCATATACCGATGTAACACTGCGCCGTCGGTGCGATCGGCATACCAGGGTGCTTGCAGTTTGGGTCGATGATTTACCATATATTCCCTGCTCCCGGTGTATAACTTGTGCCCACAACCGAGGTTGCAATTAAGGTGTCGCACTTGACTACACCCGAAAAATTACTCATGCCTGCATCTACTTTTACCATGCCTGCACTCACTTCCACTTGCGATGCTTCAATTTTCACTTTCAGCGAACTGGTAATTGAAATTCCATCTGCTGATAATTTCACTTGATCACCACTCCGATCAATGATCACTTCACCAGCCCCCGTATCATCAATCGTAATTTTGTGACCAGCCGGTGTTTCAATAGTGACTTTTGGTGAACTGGATTCATCCATAACTAATTTCGTTCCACCCGGTGTCACTATGGCGTAAATGTCTTCCACTGCTTGCGCATCTGTCGGATGACTATTGCTGCCACTCCAAACAGATCCCAATACGATCGCTTCATCAGGACGAAAAAAAGCCAGTACTACAATTTCATCTTTACGCGGCAAAAAACTGATACCGTAATTCTGTCCTGCACTATTACTCATACAGTTGGCCCAGATATCCAACTGATTAACCATCAGCCTTACCTGTACTCTGCCCTTTCCTTGTGGATCCTGATTTTCCAATACTTTTGCCAAGTGCATTTGTTGGAAACCTAAACTATGTTCCATTAGTTTTGATTCCAACTACTGCGTGTAATTTTCACACGAGTTTTATAACCGGCTGTGGTATCAAACAGATGTTGTGCTTGTACTATGCGATATTTTCCATTGAGGCGAGTTGACGCACCGGATAAATTAATTTGCTTTCCTGTTCGTAATTTTGCATTACCGCTAATCACTAACTCTCCCGATAAAAACTCACCGGATTTTTTACGGAATTCCGCTGTTGCCCAAGCACTGGCTTCCGATTGATTGCGGGAAAATGGATAAACCAAAAGATCATCACTACCCCAACTTAAATTTGTTAATAGTTGTTTGGCGGTTTCACCTGATTCATTTTGTACGTCATTTTCAGAAGCATCAGTTTCTTCATCTGCTTCAAGGTTAAAACCTTTAACCTGTGCTGATAGATATTGATGATTCAAATCAGCGGTTATACGTAACAAACTCACACCGCTTTGTGTATCAACATCCACCGGCTGAGCATCTCGCTCCTCAGCTTTTACTTGCAAACTGCCAGATTGATTGCGTAGAGCAATGTCATATGGCCGCAATATTCTTTGCAAAAATGCCAAGTTGGTTTCATTCAGTTGATGAAATACACCTGTGTCACTGCTCACTTGAATTTCCCCTGATAAATTTGCATCCGATAATACTGTTTGCACTAAATCATTCACGCTCACAGAATCAAACACTCGACTGTTTCGTTGTTTCGCTAATTTATGCAGCCCATCTTCCATTAATAAAACCAAGCGTGGTGCGCCCTGTCCGTAAACTTCTTCTACCGCTGTAATATCACCAATAAATAAAGGTGGTTCGCTGGATTCTCCTGCTGAAATTTCAATTTGGTCGCCGTGAACCACATCTTGAAATGCATATCCCGATTCGCCCGCGTCATCAGTAACACCCCAATTTACCAAACGAAGTTCTGCGTGCGACATTCCACTAAAAGGTAAATTGATACGCATAAACAAAATGGCTTGATCAATATCTGCTCGCGCATTTCCATTAATGCGAATACGTGGCTTGGCACTAATTAGCGTTTCATTTTCGTCAGTCAACTTCTAACCTCTTACGTCTTTCATCTGCGATTTCCAAATCCTTGATTAATTTTTGCAAATTGTCTTCAGCATTAATTCCATAATTTGCGAACTGCACTCCGGTTTCCGGTGCTTGAATATCGACGGTTAATTCGTTAATGATTATGGGCATTGAATTTCACCTTCAGCAATCTGTTGTTCATCACCCTCTCCCCAACCCTCTCCCATCAAGGGAGAGGGAGCAGAAGGTGCAAATTTTCAATTCTCTTTTCCATTTCCATTTCCATTTCCATTTCCATTTCCATTTCCATTTCCATTTCCATTTCCATTTCCATTTCCATTTCCATTTCCATTTCCATTTCCATTTCTATTTCTATTTCTATTTAAAAACATTGATATTGATCCAATATATTCTCTACCAGTGTGAAGATCTGTCCCCTCTCCCCTCGTGGGAGAGGGTTAGGGAGAGGGGGTAATTACAGCTCTTTCACTTCCACTTAAACGCCCCAGGAATGCTCGACCCCAAAGACACTGATGCACCTACACCAAAACCGGTTTCGAGTGAACCCACTCTTGAAACCATTTTGTCCAAATCTACATTGGGCACTGAAATTGCCTGAAGACCAATTGCGCGTACGTCTTCTATGCCATTAAACAGCGCAATCTCTCGCCAATCTTTTGGATTTTTTCCATTGGCTGTTGCTGCTTGTGCTGCGCCAGTTGCTGAGTTGGCGGATGAAAATGTCGGAGTATTCCTCTTGTTCGCCTGTACGTTTTCGCGATTGAATTGATAGGCATCTTCTTTCAAAGTCAATGCGAGAGTGGCTCTAAGTGGAATACCTTCTGGTGAAAAGAAATCGAGTGTTTCGTTATAACTACTTACCATTCCAGTAAAAATAAACGCTCCCCATTCAAACTGACATTTACGAGGAACTTTATGTCCGTTTGATTCCGGCGCAGATTCAGGATTGATAAATGCATCAGCAATTTTTTTTGTTAGCAAACGAACATCACTATTCGCTTGATGATTACGTGCGCTGAGTTGATCACCCGATGAGCTGGATTCACTAGTTGAACTATTATTATTTGACACCAATTCGCCCGCAATGCTGGTATCAAAAATCAATTGTACTGATAGAGATGACTCACTTTTATCAATGTACTGTGGGGCTGGTGATGGCGCATTCCCAGTTGACCTTTCACTGGCCATAGTATTGGAGTAAGTAATGCGCAGACTATTGGGATTGAATTGCACTGGAATCCACTGAGATTCTTCTGATCTAGTACTGCCAGTCATAGGTACCAATCTAGCCCGGGTGATTTGAATTTCACTCATTGTGATTGCTCCTCCGTGATCAACATCAAACCTTCATGCATTAACTGCAGTTCTTCAATCGCTACTTGACTTGAGTTTGACGATAAATCCGGTCCTTTGAATTTTGTGGCCAAAGCTTTTATCAACTGCCATCGCAAAACGGGTTTCACATCTTTCTTATCTACATACACTTGATCGTAAACATCAATAAATCCAGTCATGCGAAAAGCATAGTTAGCTTGACGCGTCGTCACATCAAACCATTTATGTAAATCATTGACTCGCGTAATACCCCGTTTGAGTGTAATTGCTGGAAATTTAGTTGTTCCAGCGAGCTGTACTTCACCCCAATTGCGACCACCTTCCTGAATGGATTTTGCTGTCATGGTAAATTCGAAACCCGAGACCTCACTAAATGCTCCAGAACAAATCGGCGATTTTTGTGCATCATTTTCTGCATACAACGACACCACAAAACGAAATGGGACAAATTCACTTGAAGGGTTATCAACTTCAGCCACGACCTGTCTCCCTCATCAAAAACTCGCCATTTTCCAAGCGAAAATCCACTATCAATTGATCTATAGGAATAGCAGGTGCGATTTGAATATTAATGATGACGCGACTATCGCCGTCTAATTCACTTTGCACTCTAAAGGCGTCTTCTGATTTTTTTCCGCGTAATGCGCCCATTTGGTATAAACGCCCAAAAAAATTACGTAGTAAAATTTCACTTTTTGTAACTGTATCAACAGACTCAAAAACCAAATCCAATCCTAACTTTTCCAGTGCACGAAACAGCCAGCCCATAAACCGCGCTAGCTCACCAGAATTAGTGGCAAGTTGATCCTCCACATAGGGAACTGACAAACGCTCATCATCCAACTGCAAATGATTATTTTTTTGGCCAATAAGAGCCAAACCTGGATGTTCACGCAATAAACTTATTTTTTTTATGGAGAGGTAAGGAAATGGTCTTTTAAATGTAGCTATGTCCAAACCCGCTATGGATCGCCAACTACCTTTTTCAGTCGTTGATGACAACATTTTTCCAGCAAGTATTGCGCAAGGTGATGTGATTTTTCCCTGAGCATCTTGTAAGTAGGGGTAAATTAATTGCACGTGACGTAAAAGTTGACGATCAGAATCTTGTCGCCATTGATATAATTGGTCTTCCGCCAAAATAGAGGAACGCGGCAATTCGCCATCCATTTTGGTATCGTAAGGAAATGCCATAAGTACATTTACATCACGACGATACTTTGCAACAACTTGCATAATTCTCTTTAAATGTTGAATAAAATAAACTGATTCATCAGGTTTTTCTTTTTCAATCGGCGAACGTTCGCTGACACCATCATCACTATTACTGCCACAGGGTAAAAAAGTCGGTATTGGATTGGCTATGCGTAAATGCGGAATGTGTTTTAAAGATTGAGCGATATGTAAGCGCTCAAAATCTGGCATGCAGAGAATACCCATATTCGGCAAATTTAATGCTCGCAACAAGGCATTATCATGATCAAATTCATCCTCGTTTCCAGGCGCGCTGGCAATTCCTTGTGTTAAAAATCCTTCTACGCCTGAACTCTCATCGACGGGAATAATCCAAAGCCGTCGAGGAATTTTCATAACATCATTTTGAAAAAAATCAGCAATCGCAAGCGGCAACCAAACATAATCACCACCCAATCGACTTTTATAACGCGTACTTTCAACGTTCTGACTTTTTTTAACCGAAAACAGTCGTATAAATTCATCAAGACTATGCAATGGAACGGGCAAGTTATATAACGGACTGGAGAGAATTGGCTCTTCTTGTTTGCTAAAGTTTCGGTAGAGCTCATCCAGATTATCGGCATAACCTGCAACCCGCATATCATCTAACATAGATGGATTTTCAAATAATTTAGCCAGGTCAGCATCTTTATCGGAATGCCCCATAAATACTACGTCAAAAACAGCTTCACGATGAAGCCGTGTTTCGGGAAGCAAGCTGACTCGGCCAAATTGAAAGTTCATTTTTTATGATTGCTCAATGTATTCAACAGAAAGTACTAACTCCTCCATTGCGACATCACCACCACCTTTTGCAGTCAAGCTTGGGCCAGTCCATTTAATCGGCGTGACGCCGCGCAAAGTCCAAGTAACAACTGGCTCTTCTGACCGCTGCTCATTAAGTAATTTAATAGTGACTGTATCCTTCTTCGCTTTAAGGTCGCCTGTTCTTGCAAGTGTTAACCAGTCATATACATTTTGTGTTCCAATTACGCCGCGTTTTAGCGTGACATCACCACTTTTATTAATACCAAGAACCTTGGTCATGTAATTGACATTGGCATTACCTGCTCGATATTCAGCAATAGTGACCTCTGCATTAAGGCCGGATACTTCAGAAAATCCTCCGACTACATCCTCTTCATCTATTCCATCAATACCCACTAAAAAATTAAAAGCTGAATAAGGTGTTGCGCGTTGAGTTGCCATAAAAATCTTCTCCGTTAATTAAGCGTCAGCTGTTTTTTGACCAATTCTAAAAATGACAAATTCAGCAGGTGTCAGTGGTGCCACACCTACTTCACAGACTAAACGTCCGTTATCCAAATCGTTTTGACTCATAGTAGTTCTGTCACAACGCACAAAATATGCTGCTGAAGGTTTTGCACCTAAAAGTCTTCCGTTTTTCCATTCATTGAATAGAAAACCTTCAACTGTTGTGACTATGTTTGCCCAAAGTCTTTCGCCGTTAGGTTCGAAAATAGCCCACTGCGTTCCCTTTTCCATTGAGCGCTCGAGATATAAAAAATATCGACGCACGTTGACATACTTCCATTCGGGATCGCTGGATAAGGTTCTTCCACCCCAAACTTGATGACCACGTCCGCTAAACGAACGCAAACAATTAATTCCACGAGGATTTAATAATTCCTGTTGAAATTTATTAATGGTTTGGCTAAAACGAAGTGCACCCAATACCGGAGTATTCGCAGGCGCTTTATGCACACCACGATCTACATCCGTTCGTGCATAAACACCAGCCATAGAACCTGATGCGGGAATCGAGATAGTTTCTTTTTCGCCAGTGGGGTCGGCGACAACTACCCATGGGCTGTAAAGTGCTAACCGGGAATTATCAAAATTGTCACGGAAGGCTTGCACTTCAGACAAACTCATATCTTCGCCTGAATCTACCAGACCAAACCTGTAACGCATCTTCACGCAATGTTTTTCAAGTTCTACCACAATTGATTGATGACGCGTCTTATCAATAGTGGCTGCAGGTGTAGCAACTATTGAAACGTCTTCAACGTTTTCCAGCGCAGAAAAACCTGTTGCTCCTTGATCATCCGTTTCTCCCGCATAATCAATTGCCATTGGAAAGTCACCATCAGTTCCTCCACTGAGCGTAATCACATGCCTTGGATCTTTCAGTTTGTTTACCGGTGTCAGCACACTGCTGTTTAATTCAAATAACTCATATAAATCGGTAAATATTTCTTCTTGAGTTGCACCATCAGTGACAGAACAGACCATTGGAATAGTGAGTTGATCCAATTTTTTTTCCGGATCACGCGCCAATTGTGTTTGAATATAATTTGGCTGGGTTTTATCAAGAGATAGCACTGGTGTGACAAAAATTGGTTCACCAGTGCCGGGCGTTCCGGTTGGATCGCTCAAAGTCGTTTTCCGACGAATTACCTGTAGAGAAAAGTTTCTCTGAAGCTGAAGTGATTTTACTGCACCAGAAAATAGGCTGAAAATTGCCAAAGGAATATCGCTCAGCGTAGTAGGATTTTCATCATCCAGGGCGACAGAGAATTCTGTGCCTGCTGCATTGATAATTCCTCGAAATATTGTTTTTGTACCTAAATCAAGGTCAGTAAAACGGCTTAGATCCAGTGGATTATTCAATACCAGTTCGCAATGCGTCCCTTCAGAAATTTTGTCACCTGTGGGCTGATTGGTGAGAGTTTGTTTAAATTCAAAAACAAGGCTAGCTAATTCGCTTATACCAATACCTTTACCGAATGCATCTGAACTCACACTGCTAACTGTAGTTTCACCATCATCGATGAACTCTATTTTTGTGTCTGATAAAAAGCTTAGGCCACTTGCTGTCTTTTTAACTAATGTGGTTATCGCTTTTATCGGAACCAACGAATCATCTAACGCAATTATTTCAAACGTATTCGTTTGTTCGTTGATAGTCAAAAGTCCTTCTGCATTTAACGGTATCTCAGCAAAACTAAAATAGCTTCTGGTGCGGATTAAATTTTCCTTATCTTGCCAATTAACAAGCAAATCAAGATTACCTCCAGAGCCAGGATGGCGGGCCACAAAGTTGATATTTCCATTTCCCGCAATAGCCGAAGCAACATTAGCTGAGCCACCCGTACCATAGGCATCTGTGTCGTTGCCACCACCGACAATACGGGTCATATACAACTGCTTTCCGCCATTTTCAAAAAATGCACGTGCAGATAAGGCTGTGTAGTTGGGGACTGAAATTGTTGATCCGTTTTTTAGCAAACCCAAGGGTTTGGGATCGCCAAATATTTTTTCAAATTCCCCATAACTGGTTACTACTTCCGGAGTACCGCGAATCGGACCAAACCGGGTTGGCCCTACCATACCGCATACACTCGTACCGACACCTTCAATAGATTTGGCTCGAAAACTCACTTCTTCAACAAAGACACCTGGCGCTAGATATTCAGACATTTATTGGCTCCCTTCTTGGAGTTAATGAAAAAAATTAAACTGGCAACTTCACAACAATGGATTGACTGCCCACACTTTTTAAAACGGAATGTTCACCCGGTTTTATTTGAAAAGTTACAAGGTCAACAAACTCTTCTTCAGTTAGATTTTTCATGGTCACATCGACCAGACTATTCAAATTCGGTTTATTCATTTTTAAACTACAGGCTTGAACTTGTAGAAAAGCTGAGAATTCTGTTACTAGCGAATCAGGCTCAAGTGCTGGCAGCTCATTTAGAGAAATAAGAAAATCACCGAACTGATTGGCTTGTGATTGGAGTACTAGATCATCTTCATCAGGAATTTCAACGGTTAAAATAACAATCGCCCAAGCCACTGCATTTGCTGAATCCAATTTAAGATTTCCCTTCACACTGCCGGCAGACGTAATTCGAATAGCATTTAAATTTCTATACAGAGCAATAGAATTGATTTGAGGATTATTAACGTCCAGTGCAGCTAAATTAATCGAAAACCATCTATCGTTATATCGCCTTGATGAATCTTCCAAAATGCCTTCTACTAGATTAATGGCAGATGCAGGCGAATTCAGATCTGTCTCCGTTACCTTTAAACTTTGTTCATTGACAGCAATACCTGGACTATCAATACGCAACTGATCAGCAGATTTTTGCTTATTAAACTGGAGATGCTCAGGTAATAAAATTGCAATTCGATTCGTTTTATTAATTAGTTTGTAATTTTGTTTCGGTTCTATTTTTGTCAAGGTTAGTTGCAATGATTTATCTACACCCGGCTTAGTATCCCAACCCGATCCAGTTGCATCGAACAACCACAAAAAATTACCGGCGTGAAACCAGCTGGTTTCTACTAACTGTTTTTTAACTTCCATCTTTCAATTCTCCATAATTGAAGTAAGGTGTTACCACAGTTGATACCAGTTTTCCCGGCTCAATTTCAGGAACAGGCAACATACGAATAGTTTTCACAATATAGGGAACCGATAAAATATAGTTGCCAGGTAAGGAATCCCATATTCGCAACAAATCTTCAGTACTCATATCTTCCGGCTGAATCTGTACCACTTCTTCAACTCCCCAATGTGGGTCATAGGCTTTTATTTGTGAGAAGCCTAATTCCAAAGCTGAGCCAATTTGTTGTAAAGCCCAAGTTGTTAGAACCGCTTCACTTTCACCATTGGAGGTCCAGGCTAATAAAAAAATATGCAAGTTAACTGGCATCTCAGGTTGCGGTGGTTTATTTGGAGTTTGCGAAGATAAATACCGATTTCGACCAAAAGGATCAACCGACACCCGGTGTAAATAAATACCAATAGTGTTTGTTTTAGGTGCGCCGGGAGTTGATGATTGAGTGGGTGGGTTTTTTAATTCTATGGTGCCTAAAATGCTGACATCAGGTGTATCCAACACCTGATCCAGATCGTTTTTCATACGCATCTTTAAAAAATGCTTGAGCGCGTAAAGAACACCTTGTACTGCTTTGTAAGACGCCAAGAAAAATCTCCCAATTTTTTTGTGCGAATATCTCAAAGCAATGGCTATGCCAGTAAAATAATTTTTCCAAGTAATTTAAATTCATCCTGACCAAGCCGCGGATTCAGTGTCAAATAAAAAAATTCCTATTTAAAATTTCGCATAACACTCAAGATAAATTGAATATAGATGCCGGGTCAATTTAGACCCACTGGGTGAGATAAATGTGACAAACGGGTAATATTTGACCCGACCATATTAAAAATATCCACACATAAAAAAAGCGCCTGATGGCGCTTTTATGAATCAATCAGATATTCAATTGGCTTCCCGATATTGATATTTATCAATTTGATATTTCTGCAAGAGTTTTCCTAAAGCACGGCGCTCTTTTCCCGCAATTTTTGCGGCCCAAGTTACGTTGCCATTGGTCATGACCATAATCTGACTCAAATATTTCTTTTCAAATGATTCTATAGCAATAGCTTTTGCATCCTGAAAACTTTTGGGAGTGTCGTTTATCGAGCTGATTAAATTCTCCTGGAGATTGTCATTCGAATAAACCAGTTCCATGTCCTTTTCCTGATAAATATCCAAATATTTTCCCGTAGAAAACAAAAACGATCGCAATAAGGTATTTTCAAATTCGCGTACATTACCTGGCCACGCTTGTTGCTGAAGATAACTTATACTTTGCTGAGATAATAATTTAATTGGCAAATCATATTCCTTGGAAAAGCGCTGTACGAGATTTTCCGCAATCACTGGAAGGTCCACCTGTCTCTCCCTCAAAGGAGGCATAGTTAAACTCAGTACATTTAGTCGAAAATACAAATCTTCGCGAAAAATTTTCGTTGCAGATAATTGTTTAAAATCAGCATTGGTAGCGGCAACAATTCTAACATTTGCGCGAAGTAACTTTTTTGAGCCTATCGGTCGATATTCCTGCGTCTGCAAAAACCGCAGCAGTGCTGCTTGAGCTTTGGCACTTAAGCTGTCCACCTCATCTAAAAATAAAGTACCGCCATTAGCAAAAGCAACTAACCCTTCTTTAGTTTGTTTGGCATCGGTAAAGGCACCTTTTTCGTGACCAAACAATTCACTTTCCAATAAATCATCCGGAATGGTCGCACAATTTATGGGAACAAATGGGCAGTCCGCTCGAGTACCTAAATAGTGAATAGCCCGCGCAGCATTTTCTTTTCCGGTTCCAGTTTCACCTTGAATCAATACAGTTGCCTGATGCTTTGATATCTTTTCAATCAACTCGAGTACATGAAGAAAATTTTCTGATTGACCACAAAGATTTAACTTTGAGAATCGTGATATTAATTCACCATTTTTGGCATTAGTATCTATAGCTAACTTATTATTTTTTAAATATGGCAACAACCGGATACTTAGTTCATTTGATGAGCAAGGCCAATAAATAAATTCATCAAAAGACTTAACTAAATCAATATCCTGTATTTCGCAGGAAAAAGGCATCAAACAGAAATTGATATTTTCAGGGTACTTTTCCCGGTATTTTCCGTAAAAATATTTGAATTCATCGCTGCCAAGACGATTGCTGTCACTTACAAACATGACAATAGATGAATAAGTTTTTTCACCTGGATTTACAAAATCCGCGTGCGTAAACATATCAATTGATAGGCCTAACTTATTTAGGCAACTAATAATTCTCCGATCCTGAAATCCGGATGAATTGGACCCAGGTAGTAAAATCATATTGGCTTGCTGACGTCGTTCTGAAGGGTATAAAGGTGAAAAAATGGGGATAAGCGTAATTTGATTCATTTCAATGATCCTTTTACAACAACGTTTTTGTTATGAGCATAACCAAAGGGTATCAATACCCGCCGCCGTTAATTGTTCAATCCTTTACACCACTTTCAATCAACAGGTTGTCTTGCGGAAACTACCACATGTTGTTTTTAAGCGATACAGGGATCTAAGTAATTTTCAAATATTTATATTTTTTTTGATCTGGACAGATAAATTTACGAATATTCGATTATTCAAGCGCCAATTTATTGCTACAGGCTTGGCTCATCTATTGCTTTCCAATATGACCGATTTGAAAAAAGGATCTCAAGGTGGCAGAAGAATCCCCATCCGAAAACAATATTGAAACTCTGGCCAATGAAATCAGTCGCTATCTTCATCAACATCAATTCGCTGCCGATACAGTTGAGGGAATTTGTCACTGGTGGATAACTAAACAACGTATTGCTGAAGAACAAAAACGTGTATTGGCTGCTTTAGATTATTTAATCGAACACCGACAATTAAGCCGTCGAAAATTACCCGATGGGTCTTTGCTTTATTCGGCGCTGGATGTTTCGGGGAATGAGGTAGACAAGCATTGATTTTAAAAGCGTAGCCCGTCGTAGGATGGTGTGGAGCGCAGCGATACCCATAAAAATTTATGCAACCCTGATGAGTATCGCTGCGCTCCACACCATCCTACAAGGAATGCGCTAAAGAAAAGTAATCAACCTGTAGTATAACTAATCGCCGAATAAAATTTCTTTCCATAAATTGCAATAGCTTCCGCACAATCTAATCCGTTAATAATTTTTCTGGCATTTTTCCAGTCTTCGGTTGTTGGGTTGAAATAGTGTGCGAATTTTCGTCCGGTAAAGCTGCCCTCTTCCATGCCTTTAAATAAGATTTTTGCTGCTAATTCAGGATTTAGCACATTATCCGCTGCTTCAGACGAAGAAGTTAGATCTATTGAAAAAGTTTTGCCCATTTTCGCATAATTAAGTCGCCACGTCAGTTGAACGTAACCTCTGCCATAGAAAACTACACCGTCACCGGGTAGTGCACCCATTCTTTTAGCCAGATTTGATCGATTATTTTGCGGGCTTTGTGGATCATACATACGAAAAAAATAGCTGGCACCACCGCGTTCGCGAATAGGCTGCATTGTAAATCCTGTTTCATGAAAACTCGTCGCCAACGCGTAAGCCAACCATCGATCATCTTTTTTAGCGTGAGATTTTTCCCATACATCCAAAATGAAATTAAGCCCATTGACTTGCGACTGGGTCAATCTTCCGGTGAATAACACACTTCGGCATTGATCAAAAAAAAATTTTCGATTAATCATTTTATATTTCTCATTTAGTTGTTGATTAGCATAACGTGCAAATGCCAGACCAATAAGCGCTACAGTCATCAAAATCATCCGACCAAGATTTGGGACTGAATTTTGCAAAGCAAACAAATTAAGTCAGTAAGCATTAGTTACACCTTTATTTTTCTTTCAGCAGGAGTTCAAAATGGCAAGTATTCATGGTTTGGGTCTGGGGTGGCATAGAGATTTGCCGGACGTGCGCGACAGTACATCCGACACCGATGAAGTCAGCAAAATTTTAGATCAATCGGATCGTTTAAAAGCCGCAAAAAAGAAATTAGCGAAAAAAGTCGATTTGCGTGAATGGTGTACACCTATTGAAGATCAGGGCGAATTAGGTTCATGTACTGCTCATGCTGGCGTCGGCATGCTGGAATACTATGAGAGACGTACCACAGGTAAACATTTGGATGCGTCCCGCTTATTTCTTTATAAAGTCACGCGGCAGTTATTAGGTTTTAAAGGCGATGATGGTGCTTATTTACGTTCAACTATGAAAGCTATGGTGTTATTTGGTGTTCCCCCAGAAAAATATTGGCCTTACAAGCCAGAAAAATATAATGTCGATCCTGATAACTTTTGTTTTGCATTTGCACAAAATTATAAATCATTAAAATATTATCGATTGGATCCTGCCGGAAAAACCTCTACTCAGGTCTTGGATGAAGTAAAGAAAAAACTGGCAGCCGAATTACCCTGTATGTTTGGTTTTTCGGTTTACAGTTCAATGCCAGCCCTCGGCGAAGGCACAGGCAATATTCCCTACCCTAAACGCGGTGATACATTGGAAGGTGGCCATGCTGTATTAGCTGTCGGTTACGACGACGACAAAAAAATTGGTAGTGATAAAGGCGCAATACTGATTCGGAATTCATGGAGCACTCACTGGGGTGACAAAGGATATGGATGGTTGCCTTACAAATATGTATTAAATGGATTAGCCGATGACTTTTGGTCTTTAGTAAAAGCTGACTTTGTGGACACAGATTTATTTAATTAAGCATGATTATTTGTCAATAAAAACAAGGACGTGTTATTTCTGTCATAACTTTTCAATTTGTTAGACTTTATAAGTGCTAGCACATAAAGTTGATATTTCCTATACTTCCAATAAGCAAGGAACGTGATGCTTGCTGACTTTGTCACTGCGCGGAACAGCATATGGGCCTTCAAAAACATTTGAGATTGTATCGTCGCCGAGCGGCAGATCGAAACCTTTCTATAGAGTTGCAGCTCTTATCTCTCGCCTACCAAAACCTTCCAACGATGTTAATGGTCAATGTTGCCGCCGCCTTGGGCGCTATTTATGCTGTCTATTCTGACGGTTATCCTTTTTTTATTTATTGGATTATCGCAATTGTAGTCCTAACGCTGTTCAGGTTTTTAACCTGGATAAAATTCAACGGTGTCGCCCGAAATCCAGCAATCTATCTTCAAAATTTTCAAACATGGAAACTCATATACGCAATCGGTCTTTCGTTAGCTGCGCTATTTTGGGTTGGTATTGCCGCATGTACATTTTCTACAGTGAATTATGAATCCAAATTTACAATCACCATCATTATTTCGGCGTTGGCTGGTGGTGCTACTGGTATCATCGCATCGCTAAAATATCTCGGCGGACTTTATATTTCTATTCTTCTATTAGCTACATCTTTAATTCTTTATTTAACTTCATCAGATTACATTGTGATCTCCCTGTTGGGCATTATTTTTTGGATTGCAATGATAATTACTCACCAACGCAATCATTTGGTACTGGTACAGAGTTTAAGTCTGCAATTGGAAAACAATAGTTTAATCACCAATTTGAAAGAGCTTAACAGCAGTCTTGAAAAACGGGTTACAGAACGAACCAATGCGTTAAAACAAATTGCGAACCACGACTCTTTAACTGGATTACCCAATCGTCGCGGTCTGATTGAATGGATGGAAGCTTCTTTGGATAAAGATCTTAATGAAGAAGCTGCAATATTATTTTTGGATCTGGATCGTTTTAAACAAATTAACGATGCCATGGGTCACGATACAGGCGATCTGGTACTGCAAACAATTGCACTTAGATTTAAAGATCTGTGTCCTCAGGACGCTATTCTTGGACGATGGGGTGGCGATGAATTTTTATTAATCACTTCGCATAGAAAAAATGTCCGTAAATTTTCAGAAGAACTAGCCAAGCAACTTATAGATGCCGCAACCGCACCTCTTAAAATGAATAAAGAAGTATTGGGTTTAGGCCTAAGTGTCGGCATCGCCTACTTCCCCACAGATGCATTTAATTATCATGATGTGATACAAGCCGCTGATTTAACTGTTGCAGAAGTTAAACGCAGTGGCCGAGGTCAGAGCCTGATTTTTAATGAAACTTATGCAGAAACACAACGTCGTCGATTTGATTTAAGTCGCGCACTGTCCAATGCAATAGAACAAGATAAATTAGCTCTGGTTTATCAACCCATTGTCGATGTGCAATCAGGAAATATAAATGCGTTGGAGGCTTTAGCTCGCTGGCAACACCCGGTATTGGGTGAAATTAATCCAGAAGAGTTTATTAATCTTGCGGAAGATACGGATCGAATAATAGCCTTAGGTAATTGGGTGTTGAATGCAGCTTGTGCTACCGCAACAAAATGGCAGGAATCCAATCCCTCAACAAAGATTGCTGTCAATGTGTCATTGAAACAATTACTCGCGATCAACTTCTCATTCAAAGTCGATCAGATACTTACCGAACACAATCTCAATGCAAACAACTTAATTTTAGAAGTGACAGAGTCTTTATTTGGTATTGACTATTTGGACTCCACTTTAGCCACAGTAAAATCACTTAGGCAAAAAGGAATTGAAGTTCACATTGACGATTTTGGTATAGGTTATTCGTCGCTTTCGCGCCTACATGAATTTCCAGTCACTGCAATAAAAATTGATCGCTCTTTCGTCAAACAACTAGACAAGCAAGGTGCAGTTATAATTGAAAGCGCCATAATGATCGCAAAACGTATGAATCTCAAAGTTACCGCAGAGGGTGTCGAAACACTTAATCAAGCGAAAATGCTCAGTAAACTTGGCGTTGATAATTTTCAGGGTTTTTATTTTTCTAAACCATTAATAGAACCTATGTTGGAGAGTATTCATCCAAATTGGCTGGAATAAAAAATAAAAGTTTTTATCAATTATAAATCTGTTATTTAAATTTACGACAGTCATTTGAATACCGATACTTAAATTAATTCACTTTGATACAAGCCGTAGGTTGGGGTGCAAACCCCAACATGGTTTTCCAATCGAGATCCAATGTTGGGGTTTGCACCCCAACCTACGAATAAATTAAAAACAACTTTATAAAAAAAGAGGCCTAAGCCTCTTTTTTATCAATCACATCAACCCACAAACACCCGAGCATTTCTAAACAATCTCAACCAAGCACCGTCATCTTTCCAATCATCCGGTTTCCAGGAATTGGAAACGGCACGGAAAACGCGTTCGGGGTGAGGCATCATGATGGTGACACGGCCATCTTTATTTGAAACGCTCGTTATGCCGAGTGGCGAACCGTTAGGGTTTGCTGGATAGGTTTCTGTTGCTTGAGTGTGATTATCCACAAAACGCAGAGCGACTGTGCCGCTTTCATTACAACGTTTTAATGCATCAGCATTAGCGAATTCGGCGTAACCTTCGCCGTGTGCGACAGCGACGGGCATGTGTGAACCAGCCATACCTTTAAATAAAACAGATGAAGAATCCTGCACTTGAACCAAACTGAATCGCGCTTCAAATTGCTCTGACAGATTGCGCACAAAACGTGGCCAGTGATCGGCGCCAGGAATTAAATTTTTCAAATTGGACATCATCTGACAACCGTTACATACGCCCAAACTAAAACTGTCTTTGCGGTGGAAAAATTGTTCGAATTCATCTCGTACTTTGTTATTAAACAAAATTGTTTTTGACCAGCCTTCGCCTGCACCCAAGACGTCACCGTAAGAGAAACCACCGCAAGCAACCAATCCTTTAAAATCTTTTAACGAAATACGGCCAGACAGTAAATCGCTCATATGCACATCAACAGCATTGAACCCAGCGCGATCAAAAGCAGCTGCCATTTCTACATGACCATTGACACCTTGCTCACGCAAAACAGCGATTGATGGACGTACGCCTGTTTTAATAAAGGGAGCGGTAACATCCTGATTAATGTCGTAAGTTAATTTAACACTTAAACCTGGATCATTTTTTTGTATCGCATCGAATTCGGATTTTGCGCAGTCGGGATTATCGCGCAACGATTGAATACGATAACTGGTTTCTGACCAGAGTGAATGTAGAGTTGCACGCGCTTCTACGAAAACGACTTTTCCGTTTTGACTAATGCTCAATTGATCTTTGGAATTTAATTGGCCGATAAGATGGACTTTACCGGCAGCAGCAAAACGTGCTTGTACCTGTGCAGATTTTTCGCGCGCAACTTGCAATACTGCGCCTGCTTCTTCATTGAAGAGAATCGATAATGCATCTTCACCTAAACCATCAAGTTTGATATCAATACCTACATGACCCGCAAAACTCATCTCAGCCAGCGTCGCAAATAAACCACCATCACTGCGATCGTGATAAGCCATCACATCCCCGGTAGCGATACTTTCTTGCATAGCATTAAAGAAATTTTTCAATTGTTCTGCAGAATCCAAATCAGCCGGAGTATCACCCATTTGATTGTAAACTTGCGCAAGAATAGAACCGCCCAAACGATTTTTTCCATTACCCAAGTCAACAAGAATTAAATCTGTAGCTTCAGTTTCTACTCTTAGTTGTGGCGTAAGCGTTTGTCGTGCATCCATAACCGGCGCAAAGGCCGTAATAATTAAAGATACAGGCGCAGTCACTGCTTTATTTTCGTCGCCCTCTTTCCATGCTGTGCGCATGGACATGGAATCTTTTCCAACAGGAATGGTAATACCCAAGGCTGGACATAATTCCATACCAACTGCTTGCACAGTGCGGAATAATTTTTCATCTTCACCTTTATGACCTGCAGCGCACATCCAGTTTGCGGACAATTTGATGTCTGATATTTTTTCAATGCGTGTTGCCGCAATATTGGTAATCGCTTCGGCGATTGCCATGCGACCTGATGCAGGCGCATTTAAAAGTGCCAGCGGCGTGCGCTCACCAATACTCACGGCTTCACCTTTAGTGGAATCGTAACTCACTGTGGTGACAGCACAATCGGCTACAGGAATTTGCCAAGGGCCAACCAACTGATCGCGAGCAACCATACCAGTAACAGATCGATCACCAATAGTGATCAGAAAATTTTTACTGGCAACAGCAGGATGTTTTAATACACGTTCTGCTGCATCTTTTATTTCAATAGTTGATGCTGAGAAAGCCTGAGTTTTTGCTTGATGTTTTTCAGCGGTACGATGCATTTTTGGTGGTTTACCAAATAAAACCGACATAGGTAGATCAACCGGTTTTGCATCAAAATGTTTATCGTTCACCAACAAATGTTTTTCATCTGTCGCTTCGCCGACGACAGCATAAGCCGCGCGTTCGCGTTTACAAATGGCTTCAAATCGCGGCAAATCTTCTGGATTAATTGCGAGCACATATCGCTCTTGTGATTCATTACACCAAATTGCCAATGGGCTCATGCCCGGCTCGTCATTGGGTACATTGCGCAATTCAAATTTACCGCCTGTACCACCGTCTTTTACCAACTCGGGAAATGCATTCGATAAACCGCCCGCACCCACATCGTGAATAAATGCTATTGGATTTTTATCGCCTTGTTGCCAACAGGCATCTATCACTTCCTGACAACGACGCTCCATTTCAGGATTTTGTCTTTGCACTGATGCAAAATCCAAATCTTCAGATGACGATCCTGAAGTCATAGATGATGCAGCACCACCACCCAATCCAATCAACATGGCTGGGCCGCCGAGCACAACTAATTTTGATCCCGCTTTGAATGGCGGTTTATCAATATGTTCTGCTTTGATATTGCCGTAACCACCCGCCAACATAATTGGTTTGTGGTAACCGCGACGCTCACCGTCAAAATTTTCTTCAAAGGTTCTGAAATATCCGCAAATATTTGGACGACCAAATTCGTTATTAAAAGCCGCACCACCGATGGGTCCTTCGATCATTATGTCGAGCGCATTCACTATGCGATTGGGTTTTCCATAATTCTCTTCCCAAGGCTGTTCAAAACCAGGAATTTGTAAATTGGAAACAGTGAACCCAGTCAAACCTACTTTAGGTTTTGAACCACGCCCTACTGCACCTTCATCACGAATTTCACCACCTGCACCCGTACCTGCACCAGAGAAAGGTGAAATTGCCGTTGGATGATTATGTGTTTCTACTTTCATTAATATATGAATAGGCTGTTGAGTGAATTCATATTTTTTTGTTTCAGGATTAGGGTAAAACCGACCTGCTTCATGACCTGCTACAACTGCGGCGTTATCCGCGTAAGCAGAGAGCACATCCTGACCACCCAGTTCGTTGGTATTTTTTATCATTTTGAAAAGGCTGCGACTCTGTTCTTCGCCATCAATCGTCCATGACGCGTTAAAAATTTTGTGACGACAATGTTCGGAGTTAGCTTGAGCAAACATCATCAACTCAACATCAACTGGATTACGCCCCAAGTTTTTGAAACTTTCCACCAGATAATCTATTTCGTCGTCAGCCAATGCCAAACCGAGTGATTGATTCGCTGCCGCCAAGGCTTTACGCCCACCTCCCAAAATATCAACTGAAGTTTGAGCTGCAGGTTGCTGGGCTGCGAAGATTTGTTCTGCAGCTTCCATGGAATCAAAAACCGTTTCCACCATGCGGTCATGCAAAAGCGCTGCAACCGCTTTGCGATCACTGATTTCGCCCCTCATGTAATAGGCGATTCCGCGCTCCAATCGTTTGATCTCACTCAAGCCGGTATTTTTCGCAATATCAGTCGCTTTTGAAGCCCAGGGAGAAATGGTCCCTAAACGCGGTACCACCAAAAATAATTCACCTTTAGAATCAATAGACCCCCTCCTAACCTCCCCCTTGCCAGTGGGAGGGACTACTCCCTCCCTTGGCGAGGGGAGGGCTGGGGTGGGGTCTTGCACTTTCGGTCCATAGGTCAATAATGACTCTAATACTTGATATTGCACATCAGTCAAATCTGACGATAAGCTGGCAAAATGCACGAACTCCGATGAAATACTGGTTACTTTGGGTGCAACTTGTTGAATATTAGTCAGGATTTTTTGATTGCGAAAACTGGAGAGAGCGGGAGCGCCACGCAGGATTAACATGTGGGAAGAGCCTCGACAGGAGTGATAATTAAGAGGCGTGTATTCTACTGGATTTTGGGGCGAGCACGGCAAGCTTTATGAACTCTGATGAATTAATCCGGATTCTCGCTACCTTGTTTTAAATACTTGGACTTCATCTTGCTAAGATTAATCCAAGGAGATAGCTTAATGTTAGATCAGTCGAACCAAAAGCCTCTTATAGAATGGCGAGATGTCGCAGCTACAGTGGCAGACTTTATGGTGACCGAACGTCTACCAGACAGTTTCTTATCTACAGTCCAGCGTTTTTACTTTCCGCTCGCTCAATCCATTGTTCGCGATACCACGTTGGTGCAGCTAACCAACGATGACAGACATCGAACACGCCTTATTGGAATCAATGGCGCGCAAGGCACAGGTAAATCGACTCTTTCTGCACTATTAAAACGCATAATACAAATCGGAACTGGACTAAACTGCGCATTAGTGTCCATCGACGATGTTTATCTCACTCTTAGCCAGCGTCAGGAATTGGCCCGGACCATTCACCCACTTCTGCAAACACGGGGAGTTCCAGGCACTCATGATATGACTTTGGCTCTCGGTATTTTTGAACAAATGCTTCAAGCGCAAAGTCCCGAGTCCGATGTTTTACTACCTGGCTTCAATAAAGCCATTGATGATCGCAAACCCATCTCAGATTGGATCACACAACCAACACCAATTGATATCATACTATTTGAGGGTTGGTGCATTGCAGCAAAACCTCAGCCGGAAGAGGATTTAATAACCCCCATTAATGCATTGGAGGCAAATGAAGATACGCACGGAATTTGGCGCAACTACGTCAATTATTGTCTAGCCACCAAGTATCAAACTTTGTTTGCACAGCTCGACTGTTTGATCATGCTCAAAGCACCCTCTATGGAAGCGGTAATGGAATGGCGCTGGTTACAAGAACAAAAATTAATGACAAATACGGAAAAATCTCTCAACACAACACATTCTAAAATTATGAATCATGAACAAGTGATGAGATTTATTCAGCATTATGAGCGACTGACTCGTCATATGTTAAATGAAATGCCTCAACGTGCTGATCTGGTATTTCATTTAAACCATGATCATCAAATTGACTCAGTCAGTGGCCCTTGGGCACAAGGTTTGACTGATGCATCACTGGAGGCCCAATGAATCAGTTGCTTATTTTTACTGATCTTGATGGCACACTATTGGATCATGATAATTACAGTTATACGGCTGCGCAGGATGCATTGACAGAAATTAAACGTCAGGCAATCCCGCTTATTTTAATTTCCAGTAAAACTCACGCAGAACTTTTACCCTTGCATGCCGAACTAAATCTCACGGCCCCTTTTGTGTGTGAAAATGGCGCAGCAGTTTATTGGTATCAACCAGAAAATAAATGCTGGCTTCAACAAGCTTTTGCACCAAAACGAGAACAACTTTTGGCGAGTATTTTTGAATTACGCAAAAAGTATCAATATGAATTTACCTGTTTCGCCGATTGCTCAATTAATCAAATTGCCGAACTCACGGGCTTGTCTTTTGATCAAGCGGAATTAGCCAGTCAGCGTGAATTTACCGAACCTCTTTTGTGGCGCGATTCATCTGAACGCTTGCAAGCATTTAAAACTGCACTTATTCAACAAGGTTTTCAAGTTCAAGAAGGCGGGCGCTTTTTAAGTGTGATGAGTAACTGCGACAAATCAGTCGCTATGGCTGCGGTAATTGAGCGCTATGCGCAACACAACACCATTACGTCAATGGCCTTGGGTGACAGTTTTAATGATCAATCCATGTTGCAAAGAGCCGATATTGCCGTCGTTATTAAATCCGCTAATTCTGACAAACTTCAAATTAATCACCCCCAATGGATTATTCATACGACTCATAAAGGACCAGAGGGTTGGCAAGAAGCAATGGATATTGTATTGCCTGTCGTGACAGCACAAATATTAACGTAAACATTTCGAACCGCAGGAGAGCATTCTTAAGCGCGCAAGCTTTCAATAACGACTAAGAGAGGACTAACTCATGGGCGACTTTCATCAGAACGGCGTAATTTCGACTCTACATAATTTAGCAAAACGACCAGTAGCAGCATTGGAACGGGAGCTAAACGAATTCAAAAAAACTCGCAGCCTGGGTTTGGTTCTCCCCTCACTCTATTCGGAATTACAAACAAAAGCCTTGGCCACCATAGTGGACGAACTAACTCAAGTGAGTTATTTAAATGAAATTGTTATAGGTCTTGATCGCGCCAATTTGCAAGAATATCAACACGCGCTGAAATACTTTTCCAAGCTGCCGCAACACCATAGAATTTTGTGGAATGATGGCCCACGATTGATGGCAATTGATGCGCAATTGCAAGCATTGGGATTAGCTCCCACAGAAATGGGAAAAGGACGAAACGTTTGGTATTGCTATGGTTATGTATTGGCATCTGGCCGCGCCGATGCAGTAGCGCTGCACGATTGCGACATAGTCACCTACGACCGCGAATTACTCGCACGCTTAATTTATCCCGTCGCCAACCCCGCATTTAATTATGAATTTTGCAAAGGTTACTACGCACGGGTAACACCGACAAAAATTGGCGGTCGCGTTTCGCGGTTATTTGTTACACCGCTTCTGCGCGCACTTAAAAAAGTCTGCGGCCATAACGATTTTATTGAATTTCTTGACGGCTTTCGCTATCCGCTGGCGGGTGAATTTTCCATGCGAGCTAATGTCATTAATGACTTACGCATTCCCAGTGATTGGGGACTGGAAATTGGCGTGCTTTCCGAGATGCAACGCAATTATGCCAATAACCGTTTATGTCAGGTTGATATTGCCGATATCTATGATCATAAACATCAAGATTTATCTCTGGATGATGTTGATCAGGGATTATCAAAAATGAGTACGGATATTGCAAAAGCTATATTCCGCAAATTGGCGACCAACGGCGAAGTTTTTTCGAGTGAAAAAATCCGTACGATTAAAGCGACCTATTTTCGAATGGCGTTGGATTTTGTCGAAATTTATCATAATGACGCTTTCATTAACGGCCTAAGTTACGATCGCCACAGCGAAGAAAGAGCCGTTGAACTTTTTGCCAAAAATGTCATGCGCGGTGGTGAATTCTTTTTAGAAAATCCGATGGAAACACCTTTTATTCCTAGCTGGAATCGCGTCATTAGTGCAGTACCCAACATTCTTGATCAATTGAAAATAGCAGTTGAAGAAGATTTTAATGAGTTCCACACAACTGCAGTCTTGGCGGCAAAGAAAACCGCGAGGAGTTAATTATGACTAGTGTTTTACTTGAACATAAGCGACGAGTAAAAGAACATTTATTGTTTATTTATCCTGACATAAATCAAGAGCAATTAGCGGCTGATTTAATTGAGCTAATGGGCTTAACCGACAGTTGTCTAACACCGCGAGCGCATTTTAATAATTGGGATGAAACTGATACCCTACTAATTACCTATGGCGACAGCATAGTCAGTGAGAACGAAAAACCGCTGCGCAGTTTAAAACATTTTATCGATACTCATTTAGCCGATGCATTCAGTGGCGTACATATATTGCCATTTTTTCCCTACAGCTCCGACGATGGATTTTCTGTTATAGATTATCTTGCCGTTAATCCTTCGTTGGGCGAGTGGGAAGATATTAGTGCTATAGCGCAGGATTACAAACTCATGGCTGACTTAGTAATTAATCATATGTCGAGCCGAAGTCGTTGGTTTGAAAATTACAAAAAACGTATTGATCCCGGCAAAGATTATTTTATGGAAGCAGATCCAACTGCAGATCTATCTCAAGTAGTGCGCCCCCGCAACTCACCATTATTAACTGAATATCAAACACTCACAGGACCACGCCATGTCTGGTGTACCTTTAGTGCCGATCAAGTCGATTTAAATTTTAAAAATCCTGAGGTTTTGAAAGAGTTCGTCAATATTATTCGCCACTATCTGGAATGGGGCGTGAAAATATTTCGTATGGATGCAGTGGCATTTTTGTGGAAAGAAGTAGGAACTCCCTCTATTCATTTGCAACAGACTCATGAAATTATCAAGCTCCTGCGCACTCTGATTGAGCATCACAGTCCTGACGCTGTGATCATTACCGAAACCAATGTACCCAATCGCGAAAACCTGACTTATTTTGGTAATGCCAACGAAGCTCATGTCATTTACAACTTTTCGCTACCCCCTCTTTTACTTTACACATTACTCAGCGGTGACTGCCGCCACTTAAAAACCTGGATGATGAGCATGCCTCCATCACAAGATGGCACCGCTTATTTGAATTTTATTGCTTCACACGATGGCATTGGCTTACGCCCACTTGATGGCTTGGTCAGTGATGAAGAGCGGGATCATCTTGCCGAAACCATCATCAACTTTGGCGGTAAGGTTTCTTATCGACGAGACAATGAAGGCAATGATAAAGCCTATGAATTAAATATTGCCCTCTACAGTGCACTTAAAGGGACCATGGAACGCGCCGAAGATGGTTTTCAGCTGCAACGATTTATGTGCGCACACGCAATTATGTTTGCATTGGAAGGTATACCCGCAATTTATATTCACAGTTTGTTTGGCACTGAAAATGATTATTTACGCGTAGAACAAACAGGACGAGCACGCTCAATCAATCGCCATATTTGGCAAGAAGATTTGCTTGAAGAAGCTATAGCTAATGAAAACAATCATCATGCTCAAGTGTTTACTGAACAGCTTCGCCTATTGGGAATCAGACGCAAGCAACCTGCATTTCACCCAAACACCACGCAATTTATTATGCATTTGGATACAAAAGTTTTTGCATTTTGGCGGCAAAGCAGTGATCGCAAGCAAAGTATCTTTTGCCTGAATAATGTCACTCCGCGTACTCAGACAATCAATTTATCCGACATCAATTTAATAGGAGATGAGCGGTGGTTTGATTTAATTAGCGGCCACGTGTTTAGTGACTTACGCGGCCAGTTACAACTGGCGCCATATCAAAGTGTATGGATCACTAATCTATACGTCGACAACTAGACGCCCAAAGGATATATAAAAGAAACCTGACCTGATTAGTGATATCAAACATGCCATAACACCACCAGCTCTTCTTTCTTTATTAAGGAAGAATACTCATTCCCACTAGTGTTTTTTAGATTTGTCTTAGTAAAATGGCGCAAAAACCATCAGAAAATCCCGATAGGAGATTCACTTATTGAAGTTTTCTTCACATATTCCAAAATAAACTAAGAAAGGAAAAAATTCTTTAAAAACAAAGGTCTAAGCAATAAAAACTGCGTTTTGTGAACCTATGTGGCATATATTAGAACAAAAAACAAGCTACCCAGTCGCAAGAACCCCCATTAAGATGCCGCCCAATTGTTGCCCGGATCTGTTTTGCTACGGCAGACGGATTGGATTCGGCATGAGACTTGCAGAAATAGATTTGCATTCTTGTTCGAGCCTTGGCATTGAAAGCGGAGCAGTCATTTATGGATATTTGGTGTATAGATTTTCGACAATTCACAAAAATGCTGGGTCGGTACTTACTATTACTGACTTGCCTTGCCCTTTTCACTCTCATATTAGACAGAAGTTCCCCTAAATCCCAGCTGGATAGAGTGCTCGACGCTGGTGAGTTACGTGTTATTTCCCGCAACGGCCCCACCACTTATTATGAAGGTGCTAACGGCCTTACAGGCTTTGGCTACAAGCTGGTTAAAGGATTTGCCAATCAACTCGGTGTAAAGCTGGTTATCATCAATGAGTCTCAATCACCCTTGGCCAGATTGCTAAATGGACAGGAAGACTTGGTCGCCGCGGCCATTACTACAGCCGAAGTAGGTAGCTTACCTATTCGTTTTGCTGACTCACATCATAGAATTCAATTCGAGTTGATCTCACGAGTTAATCGTTCTATTCCCACCAGTATGGAAAAACTGGCAGGCCTGGAAGTCAATGTCACCCCAGAAATCGCTAAACACCCTGCTATCCAAGCCATAATGACGGCTAACCCCTCAGTCAATTGGCGGTTAGTTGAAACTAACGATCAGGCAGAACTATTAGCTAAGGTGAATCGTGGAGAAATAAAACTGGCGATTGTCGATTCCGATACTTTTCAACTACATCAATATTCCTTCCCGAAAACCCAAACAGCCATGACATTGGGTGAACCTCAGGATATTGCTTGGGCATTCACAGAAGGTGCGGACAAAAGCCTTTTCAATCAGGCCCAGTATTATCTTCGGAAAATCAAACAGTCGGGTAAATTAGAAGCAATCACTGCAGAATTCTTTGAGCAACAAGACGAAATGAATTCCATCAGTGCCCTTTTACTCAGTCAACATCTGGAACAGCGTCTCACGCCTCATATGGATGACATGAAACGCGCGTCGGAGATGTTCAATCTCGACTGGCGACTGCTGGCAGCCATAGGCTATACAGAATCCCAATGGCTAACCGATATTGAATCCCCAACCGGCGTTAGAGGGATGATGATGCTAACCAAACAAACAGCTAAAGCTATGGGCGTAGAAGATAGAGAAAATCCTCGCCAAGCTATATTTGGTGCTGCAAAACTCTTTCGTTATTTGTTAGATAAGTTACCCGCGAGTATCCAAGGTGAAGACCGCGTGCATTTTGCGCTGGCCAGCTACAACCAAGGGATGGGGCATATCGAAGATGCAAGAAAATTAACGCGACGTATGGGCGGCGACCCAAATCAATGGCAGGACGTTCGTCAACGTTTACCTCTATTATCTTTGAGCCAATATTACAGCCACGCCAGACATGGCTATATGCGCGGCAAAGAGCCGGTTGCCTATGTCGATAAAGTCTGGAACTACTACAAAATGATGGTTTGGCATGAACAACAAGCACAGCTGCGCTTAGCCACAGCAAGTAGTACTCCTACCTGGTTGTAAATAGTTAGTCACTTTTTAATTCACGTCGATCAAGCCAACACCTAATTTATGTGTTGGCTTTTTCTATAGGGTCGATATCGAATCAGTTGAATCAAAACGAGGAGCTATGTCTTTAACTGCTTTTTTTTCCGAATGTCGTTTACTGCTCGGTATTAACTCCAACTCAACCAGCCATACAGAAAAGTGGATTTCCGCACTAGGTGGTTTTCTCGGGATTATGTCTGTTTATTGGATCACTTCCTGGATTTTTCCAACTGGATTTATGCACACAGCAGGAACCCTGTTGATGGTGACATCTATGGGCGCTACAGCTGTACTTCTATTTGCAGTGCCTCAAGGCGTGCTATCCCAGCCCTGGTCAGTGATAGGCGGGCATCTTTTGTCTGCACTGGTTGGTGTTAGTTGTCAGAAATTATTCCCTGATCAAAGCTGGACCGGTGCATTAGCTGTAGGTCTTTCTATAGGTGTTATGTATTACGCTCGCGCCATTCATCCACCGGGCGGCGCAACAGCTCTGGCTGCGGTTATAGGTGGAGCTGAAATTCATCGGCTGGGTTATTTTTATTTGCTGATGCCAATTGGTATCAATATTCTCGCAATACTTCTACTAGCGATTGCCTTTAATGCCCTCTTCCACTGGCGACGCTACCCTGCACATTTAATTCGTAAACAAACAGTAATTCATACCCGCTCCTATCCGCACCTATCACCGGAAGATTTTTCTGCGGCTATTGAAAAAGTGGATTCGTTTATCGACGTGAGCCATGAAACATTAATGCAACTGCTTGAATATGCACGCGAACACTCCGAACATGAAAAAGTACCCATGACACATATTGAAATAGGTTCTTTTTATTCGAACGGTAAATGGGGAAGTGAATGGAGCGTGCGGCGTATTATTGATGTGCCCAGTGAAAAGCTAAATGAAAAAGATAAAATAATTTTCAAAACTGTCGCCGGTGCAGATAGTTACAACAACGGCATAACCACCCTTGCAGAGTTCCGTTTGTGGGCACATCACCAAGTAACTTTGGAAGAAAATGGGCACTGGAAGAAAGTAAATAACCAAGAAATGTAAATCCAACCAGGCCCCCCGCCCTACAACTTTTGCTTTGTAGGTTGGGGTAGACATGTAAATCTATTCAATAACTAAGCTAAAAACCTTTCTAACAAATTATCGTGATCCGTTGTTAAGCCGGGTGTTGCAAACCATTCCAATTGCAAATCACTGAACTGAACTTCTCGTCGACCAAGGCCTTGCTGCATTTGTTGAACTTGATAACGCATACGTGCAGGTTTTTCATCATCAGGCGATTCACGACCCGCAAGAATATCGGCACGCAAAACCAATTCGCTTAGTTTTTTTGTTGAACTTTCAACATCTGCTGAAGTTAATGTTTTTGCTTGTGCTAAACGGGACTGCAATAACGTAGCGATATTTTTTGGCCAATCTGTATTGGCTGTGATTAATGATGAAACTGCATCGAATCTGGCATCTGATGCTGTGCCTTCAACAATTGATAGCTCCAAAGCTGAAAGCTGTTTAATGGCAACATAAATGGATTGCCAACGATTTTTTTCAGCCTCTTGTTTATGTAAACGAATTTTATCATTCACACCACTAACAGCTTTCTGCAAAGACTGTTGCAAATTCTTGGTTTGATCACGAGGCAGATCCAACTCTGAAAATTGTTTTTGAACGTCATCCATCTGTGTTTTGATGGCTGATACATCTGTAATATCTTGAGTGGTAATATGGCGAAGCTGATTAATGAATTGATTAGCTTGATCTAATACCGCTTGACGCTGAACTTGAGCAGCATTCGCCTCTTCCTGGCGACGAGAAAAAACAGCATCGCAGGCTTGACGAAATTCATTCCACAAAGCGTGGTCTTCTTTAAACCAGGTTTTACCTATGGCTTTCCAATTTACCTGTAAGGTTTTAACTGATTCACAAGCTTCACGAATATCTACATGAGCAACTAATTGCTTGGCTTGATCAACCAATGATTGTTTAAGTTGTTTATTCGCATCGTAGGCATACGACATTTTATTAAACAAATTTTCCATCAGCACTTCAAATTCTTTTTGTAAATCATTCCCCGCTTTACGTGGCACTGGCCAATAGGTTTGCCATTCTTGACGCGCAGTTTTTAAGGTTTGCTCAACGTCTTTCCAAACAGCATTTTCCCAATCGTATTTCTCCAGATAAGTTTTTAATTGGCCAACCATCTCCTGACGTTTTTGTAAATGCGCTTCTCGTTCAGCGGCTTGCTGTTCAAAAAATTCTTTACAGGGCGCATAAGCCAGTTGTGAAGACTGCTGAAATTCATTCCACAAATGATCATCTTGCTGTTGACCGCCTTTACTGACCTCTTTCCATGAATCTTGCAGATCATGAATTTTAGTCGCCTTATCTGCGGGCAACATATTTGTTTCAATCAAAGCCTGCATTTGTGTAATTAAGGCTTCTTTTTTAGGTGTGACGGCAAACTCATGCCAATCACCTAATTTTTCTAATTGCTGCTCGAATTCTTCCAGTTTATTCTGTAAACCTTTTGGTAATTCTGTGAAACTTGCGACTTTGGTTTGCAAATCTTTTTGAATGGCTCTGGCTTTACGTACAAATCCTTGTTCTGCTGCCCAGATGCCTTTGCGCAGTAGTTCGCTAAACTCACGCATTGAATCTTTTACGCGCTGCTCCACTTTTCGGCGTTGATCTAACCATGCAGCGAATTCCTGCTTAACTGCCGCCACTGCTTCAACAGCTTCACCGCCAAATTCTTTAGCTGATCTCAACAAGCTATTTAATTTATCTTGATAGGCTTGTAATTCATTCGCTTCATCAACCGATTTAATTTTCGCCAAAAGCTCTTGTGGGCTACCAGAAACATTCAATTGATCCAATAAATTTAAGGCTTGTTGTTTGCGTTGTTCGAAAGATTTAAGGATGTATTCCAATGGAAGATTGCGATTCATAGCTAATCGCATGGCATTACCCAGCTCATTAATTTTCGATTCCTGCTCGCGGAATAAATCACCAGTCCAACTTGGAACAGCAAAAAAAGTCGCCGCCAATTTTTGAGTTTCTACTAATGTAGATTCAGCTAAAGCGACCGCTTGATCATCCAAAACCTGACGCTCCTCTTCATCAGCAATGGCTTGTGCTTTCGCGTGAATTTTTTCCTCACAGGCAGCCAAAGCTTTGGTATAGGCTAATTGAGTGGCCTTGCTTGCAGATTGTTCGACTTGCTGCCAAGCTTGCTGCAATACAGCAAGCTTGGCTTTAAACATAGCATCAGCTTCAAGATAGGAATGCTTTTCCATTTTTTCGCAAAGGCGTTTAGCTGTTGTTTCGACTTCAGCCAGCTCTTGATCAGCCGCTCTAAAAACATCTAACTTGGCTTTGACAATTTTGAATACATTTTTATCTTTTTGTTTTGCCAGTTTAGACAAGTTTTCCAAACAATCACGTGAATGAATTTTTTCAGCAGCAGCTTGACGAACTTGTGTTGTGGCCCCCTCACTCGCTAATTTCAGCAGTGTCTCTTCATCTTGCGCTTGATTGACCGCATCCAAAGTAATCAGAGGTTTGGGCGGCTTAACTTGAGCAATCACCGGAGCTGGTGATTTGACAATTTGCGGTTTGGTTTTTTTACCAAAAAGTGCAGACAGTAATTTCATAATTGTTATTCGCTAATGTGTTTTAATAAAACTTGTAGTGGATGAGGTAATTCACGTTTTTCCAAACGTTTGACTTGGCTGCGACAAGAATAGCCTGTTGCAGTACATTTATTCACATGCTCTGGTTTCGCCAAAGCTTTTTGCCAAGACATTTCGTAGAGTGTTTTCGACGTCTCCAGATTAGCCGCTTCATGCCCATAAGTACCCGACATTCCGCAACAGCCTGTTTCAATAACTGACAACTTATGCCCCATAGCCTGAAATACTTGTTGCCATTCTTTCACTGAACTTACAGCATAAGTTTTTTCAGTACAGTGCGCCAATAAATAGAATTCATCGGGTATGGTTGATTTTATCTGCTGCTGCAAGTGCAAACTGTGTTTCGCTAACCATTCCTGAATTAACAACACATTTGGTGCTGCGTCACCTAAAATCTTTTTATATTCGGCGCGATAGGTCAAGGTCATTGCCGGATCGACGCCAATCATGGGCACACCAGCACTGGCTAAACCATTTAAATAAATCGCATTGGCATCTGCTGTTTTACTAAAAGCACCTAAAAAACCATGTACATGTAAAGCTTTACCGTTAGGTTTAAAAGGCGCAAGCAGCGGAACAAAATTCATTTTTTTCAAAAAAATTAAAACATCAATGACCACTTGTGTTTCAAAATAACTGGTGAAAGCATCCTGTACTAGAATCACTGCACGTGACCGCTCATCCTGACTCATTCTGGCAATAGTTTCCAAACTGGCATATGGAATAGATTCTCGTTTCGCTGCATTATGCAAACTAATTCCCGTTAACAATGGGCTATCTACCATACCAACATAACGCGTCATCAATCGCTGAACCCATTGGGGTTTCATTATGCCGTTATACAACCAGGGAGCTTTCGCCACCCAAGGCAACAGCGTTTCCAAACTGGCAACAAAATAATCTTTTACTGGACGTAAATACCGCCCGTAATACAACTCTAAAAATTTTGCGCGAAAATCAGGTACATCCACTTTTATCGGGCATTGCCCTACACAAGATTTACAGGCCAAACAGGCTTGCATGGAGTCATTCACTTCATGTGAAAAATCATACTCACCACGACGCTTTTTTAGTGTATTGATCATTCGAGATGGGAAATTCAAAATAAAAGAAGCTGCTTTGATTTTCTTCGATTCTGCAAGTGGATCAACGCCTCGATCAGTTAATTGTGTTAACCACTCACGCATTAACGATGCGCGACCTTTAGGAGAATGTATGCGTTCACGCGTCGCCTTCCATGATGGACACATAGCATCGTTAGGATTCCAGTTGTAGCACAAACCATTACCATTACAATGCACAGCCTCTTGGTAATTCTCCCAGACTTGCACAGGAATTTTTCGATCGGTTTGCCCGCGCATAGCCACTTCATCAATTTTTAATAATGGAATATTCGCAGATGGTGTGGCAATTTTTCCTGGATTTAATTGATTTCGTGGATCAAATACCGCTTTAATTTTTTGAATTTGTGGATACAGCTCACCAAAAAATGCTGGAGCATATTCAGAGCGAACACCCTTACCATGCTCGCCCCACAACAGCCCATTATATTTTTGCGTCAGCGCTACAACTTTATCGGTAATAATTCGCACCATTTTTTCTTGTTCAGGATCTTTCATATTTAGCGCCGGGCGAACGTGCAACACCCCCGCATCAACATGACCGAACATACCGTAGGTGAGATTATGCGCATCCAATACTTGCCGGAATTCCAAAATAAAATCAGCTAGGTTTTCAGGTGGAACCGCCGTATCCTCAACGAATGGAACCGGACGAATTTCACCTTGAACATTCCCCAATAAACCAACCGCTTTTTTACGCATACCCCAGATTTTATTTACCGCATCACTCCCCCAAGCAATGGAGTAATTGATTCGGCCTTTTTCATTCGTTGCTGAAGCTTGATCTAACAGATCAGTTAACCGCTTGATATCCGCTTTCAAACTTGCTTCATCATCAGCTGTGTATTCAACTAAATTAATACCTTGAATTTTTTCGCCACTTTCTCCAATTTTACTAGGTGGTGGCGCCGGAAAAAATTCAGCGACGCTGTGCCAGACACTATCATTCATCGCCAAATTTAAAACTTTCGAATCAACAGTTTCAATCGACGTTGGCTGCGCTTTTAACAGTTCAGTTGCGTCACGCAAGGCTGCATTAAAATCGCGATAATTAACACTGATCAGTGCGCTAATTTTTGGAATGGATAATAGATTAATTTTGGCTTCTGTAATAAATCCCAATGTCCCTTCACTGCCACATAAAATATTATTCAGATTGAACTGTCCTTTTTCATCTCGAATATGCGCCAGATCATATCCAGTCAAACAACGATTTAGTTTGGGAAATTTGGATTTAATCAATTGATGATGTTGTTTTTGAATCGAATCAATTTCACGATGGATATTTCCTACCAGATTTTCTTTCGACACAATCTCATCAAGTGTTTCATCTGAAATTGCATGTGAAATCCATTCTGTACCGTCCAGCAATACAGTGGTTAATTCCAGCACGTGATCGCGTGTTTTTCCGTAACGACAAGAACCTTGACCGGATGCATCAGTATTAATCATGCCACCAATAGTGGCGCGATTACTGGTTGATAATTCGGGAGCAAAAAATAAGCCGTAAGGTTTTATCGCTGCATTAAGTTGATCTTTGACTACACCACACTGCACACGAACCCATTTTTCTTCTGCATTAATCTCCAGAATTTTATTCATAAATTTGGAAGTATCCACTACCAAACCATCAGTCAATGATTGTCCATTAGTACCTGTTCCACCACCGCGAGCACTCAATATAATCGACTGAAATTCCGACTCTTGAGCGAGTCGCACAATAATTTGTAAATCCTCTGTATTAGAGGGATACAAAACACCTTGTGGCAGCACCTGATAAATAGAATTATCCGTAGACAGCACTGTGCGATTTGCATAGTCCGGGTTCACTCCCCCAATAAAACCCCGACTAGGCAGAGTTTGCATAAATCGCAAATAAAGAGCTTGAACGGCTGAGGTTTGGCTTATAGCAGGAATCATGGAGCTTCAATATCTTTTGACTGGGACTCGCATTCTACGGTTTGTCTGCATATGAACCAAGTAGAAGCTAAACGGAGCTACAAATCGGCTCTCTTTATTGTATAAAAGTCGGATAAATCTATTGACGCACTAGTGCGCAAGTACTAGGATCTTACCCGACGCCATGTATACAAGTATACTTTGGTGCCAATGCGATACTAATACACGCCGTTTGCATTGTCATAATTTGCAAATGTCCAGAATAAACAGCACAGGACTAATTTATGAATCCGAAATATACACACCCCCTATTTAAAATAAGTTTGCTAAGCCTTGCAGTGGCATCATCTGGCCTATATGCACAAGATGTAGAAGAAGAAATTGTTGTGACCGGCTATCGAGCAGCTTTACAAAATTCTACCGCTGCCAAGAGAGACTCCGTTGGATTTGGAGATTCAATTTTCTCTGATGACATGGGAAAAATGCCAAGCCAAAATCTGGCTGAATCTTTGAATCGTATTCCAGGCGTTAAAATTTCCCGGGAAGTTACAGGACAAGGCTTACAAATTTCTGTTCGTGGTCTTGGCTCTAGTTTTACCAAGGTAAATCTAAACGGGAATAATATCTCAATAGCATCTGATGGTGCACTAGGAGCAGGAAATAGAAACCGCGGAGTTGATTTGGGATTATTTCCGACTGAGTTCTTCGGTAAACTTGAGGTGTCAAAATCTCAAGATGCATCTCAAATGGAAGGAGGTATCTCTGGATATGTAGACATGACAACAGTTCATGCATTTGATAGAGAAGGCCAGCAATTTAGTTATTCTGTTGAAGGTGCATACACCGACATCAACAAAGAAGTCAGTCCTAAAGCTTCTTTCATTTATAGTAATACCTTTGATGATAAATTCGGAGTGCTCGTCGGCATTACTACCAGTCAATTAAAATCCCGTGTTGATGCCTATGAAACTATCGGTTACACCGATGGTTGTCTGGTTGATGATCCAGGTACAGGAACCTATAGCTGTGCTGCTGGGCAAGTAGGTAGAAATTTATTCCATTGGAACCCGCGAGCTACAGCTGACTATGCTGCTACTCATCCTGGCACAGCTGTTGGCGATGTTCTGGATCTGAATGCAACTTCTGGCTTGACTAACACAGAACTGGATCATGGAATCCTGCCTTATTTGGGACGCGGCGCAAAAATTGAAGGCGATCGGAATACAACATCAGAGTTGGTTTCATTTGAGTATCGACCTAATGACGATATGAAATTTGTGTTAGATGTTATGGCTACACAAGCTGATAATAACTTTAATCGAATTGCAAATGCATTGTGGGTTAGACGCTCATTCAACCAAGCTGATTCTCTCATTCCTGAAAATTTGGTTATTGATAATAATGAAGTCATTCGCGAAGCCACTCTTTATAATGCTCAGTTTTGGGTAGAGGCACGTGAATACGATGAAGAAGTAAACTTCACCAGTGTTATGCCGAGCTTCTCCTGGAAAATATCTGACACTCTTAAAATGGATATCTCTGCCAGTCATACTGAATCAGATCTCTACCGTGACTCACCAACTTGGTTATATACCTCACCTAAAGGCATAGCTACCTACAAAGCCGGGAGCAATGATGTTGGTAATTTCACATTTACTGTACCAGGATCTGATTTCGATCTAAATGGAACAACAGGATGGGTTTGGGGTGGCGGCGGATCTACTTCAGCTGCGCGTTCAGCAATAGATAAACGAGATAATGAAACTAATGGTTTACATGCTGACTTTGGTTTTGGTGAAGATGCGGATCGAAATGGTATTAAATTTGGTTTGTCCTATGACGATGCCTCGCAACATATGGTCTCATTAGGTAATGGAAATCACCCGACAGCAGTTGTTGCGGGATCGCCAGATGTCAATGCTGTACTCAATCCCATGAAAGGCGATTTTGGTAATACCATGTCGGGGAATGGAACTGGGTATGATGGTTGGGCGCAAATTGATTACAATGCGGTAAAACAAACCTACGATTATCAAGCAATATTGGATGGCGCAACTCGTGGTGGTGACCAGTTTGGTCAACCAGTTGGGGATATCGATGAAACCTATACAGCAGCTTATATAATGATAAATTCTGAGTCGCAAATAGCTGACCGGACTTTACGCACTAATATGGGTGCTCGCTGGATAGATACAGATCAAGATGTGGCCAGTTTTGACTCAGCCACTCAGGCAAACTTGACTGCATCTTACAACTACAAAGAATGGCTACCGTCGTTTAGCGCCACCTATGATATTGCAGATGATATAAAAGTCCGCATGTCCGGTTCTCGTTCAATGACTCGCGGCAATCCTGCGGATATGTTCCCTAACGCGACCTTTAATACATCTGGCATTGATAGTGTTAAAGCAGGTAATCCGTTGCTTTCACCCTTCTTTTCAAACAACGTCGATGTCGGTGGCGAATGGTACTTTAATGACATTGGTTATATCGGCTTCACTTACTTTGAAAAAAGCGTAAGCGGATTTACTTTCAGTAGTAACAAAACAGTTCAGTGGTTAGACCTGCCTAATTATGGATTGGATATATCTAATCCTACACCAACGCAACAACAAGCATTAGATGCTTGTGGTGGACCCTCTTCTGCTTCATGTAATGCTGTTGTAAGTACAAAACTTAATGCTGATGGTCGAACTCGCTTAACCGGTGCTGAGTTAATCTGGGTACAACCTTTAGATTTTATTGTTGAAGGTCTTGGTTTTGACGCAAGTGTTACCAAAATCAATCAAAAAGCAGATGGTCCTCAAGTGGAAGTAACAGGTATATCTCCCATGGCCTATAACTTCACTGGGTTCTATGAGAATGGTGATTTTTCTATTCGTTTAACCTATTTCCACCAAGACAAAGCTCGTGCTTCTGGTTTTGTGGATAGTAATTATGACGGCGATCCATTACCTGCACGTTACTCTTATGATATCGCAAGGTCTCAGGTTGATTTGGCAACTAGCTATGTACTTCCGTTCACCATAGGAAATGACGGCGAAGTTACTGTAACTTTTGATATTTACAACTTAACTAGTGAACCTGTGGGTCATTGGTATCAGTACGAAGGTCTTGCTAATGATTACTATAATCCAGGCGCGACTTATACGTTTGGTATTAGAGGTAAGTTTTAATCCTGGTTAGCTTTCCAGTTTCACCCTTTAACCCCCGCCCAAAGCGGGGGTTTTTTATATGCACGCTATAAAAGTAACAGATATAAAAAAAGCGGATCAATGATCCGCTCAAAAAGGTCAAACACAAACTCAAAGCCGACTCGTTGCCGACTTGCATACTAGTATATATAGTCTACGCTTGGTTGAAAAGCTTAAAAAGTAAAACTTTAGTTAAAAAGTTTGCAATAATGCGTGACACATCATCATTTACAGAGCTTCGTACTCCCAAGGATTATTTGTGGCTAAACAGTCTCCCTTTTCCTTAAAAGCAGAATCCAAAGGTCTTTCTTTTGATCGGCCAGCGGCCAGTCAAATTTTTGGTTTTGTACGTGATTCAATTGTCAGCATGGAATTGTTGCCAGGCCAATTAATTTCAGAAACAGCCTTAGCCCAAGAGTTTGGAGTCAGTAGAACACCGGTACGTGAGGCCTTGATTCAATTGTCTAATATAGGTTTCGTGGAGGTTTTACCGCAGCGAGGTACTTATGTAACCAAACTCAGTATTGCCAAAATTATGGAAGCTCAATTTATTCGTGAAGCATTGGAAGTTGCTGTGGTTGCTAATCTTGCCAGCACATCCGAAGAACTTCGAGATGAGATAATAGCTGAATGTAACGATATTATTGAAGATCAAAAATTGGCAGCAGGGAAAGATGACTCTCTCACTTTTCAAAAGCTCGATGACAAGTTTCATCAAACTCTAGCTGTTTTTTCTAGTCATATACGCACAGCTGAATTAATCGAAGCCGAAAAGGCACATATGGATAGAGTCAGGAAATTAAGTTTACATATGAGTGGTCAATACACGCGCATATTGAATCAACATGCCGCTATCATCAAAGCTATAAAATCAGGTTCGCCCGATAAAGCATCGACTGCTATGAGCATTCATTTAAAAGATGTTTTTAATATTTTGGAATTAATTCCACAAGAGCATCCGGAATACTTTGCTTAATACTCATAACTATCTTTTTGCGCAATTCCAAACCAAAGATTCATATATAAATCAGCATTCAGACCTTGACATTTGTCAGGCCCAAGCCATGACGTTGGATAATGGCATATCCTGCCAATGCCACTTAAACTAACGCCAAAGCTACTACCAAGGTCGTTTATGCTTCACAAAACCAAAACTAACAATTGTGTTGATCCCTACCGCTCCAAAGCTTGGGTGTGGCTGATCTTTAGTATTTATTACTTTATTCCTCTCTATTATATTCACTTTTCATTTTGGGAAATTGCTATTCAGTTAGCCGCCTATTTTGCCTTTATTGGACTTTACCTTTGGGCGTTTAAACTACCGCGTGAAAAAGCTTGGATACCCATTTCAGTTATCACAATTATTGCCGTAAGCATCACCACAATGACCGTGGGTTCCAGTACATTTTTTTCCTATCTCGGTGTTTTGGTTGGCTTTAGTTATGCAACGCAAATCGCACTTCGTTTGCTTATTGGTTACGCCATCCTGATTTTGGCACTGCAATTTTATTTCTACGATAGTTATCCATTTCAATATTTTGGTTTACCTGCACTTATGGGACTTTTTACCACAGGCATAGTTGGCTATATGGAAAAGTTGCGGGAGGAAACGCGAACACAAACCTTAAAAAGTAATCAGGAAATTCAACAATTAGCGATCATCGCTGAACGCGAGCGAATAGCACGCGACTTGCACGACATACTGGGTCATTCGCTTTCCAGTATTGCGTTAAAAGCAGAACTATCAGAAAAATTGTTAACTCATGAAAAAATTGATGAAGCTAAAGAACATATTCGCGATCTGCACCAAATTGCTCGTAATAGTTTAAGTCTGGTCAGACAAACCGTATCCGGTTACAAACATCGTGGCCTTACCGGTGAGGTTATTGATCTCTGCGAAAAAATTAGACAGCAAGGTTTTATTGTCAATTTGCGAGGAGAAATTCCGGCGCTATCAGCACGCGCAGAAACAGCAGTTATTTTGGCATTAACTGAACTTACGACCAATTTATTACGACACAGTAAAGCCAGTCATTGTGAAATTCATTTTGTAGACGATGAACATAATTTACATATTTGCGTACAGGACAACGGCAAAGTTAAGGGAATTGAACAAGGTAATGGTCTGCAAGGAATACAGGAAAGACTGGCTGCCTTGGCAGGCGAATTACTCATCGATATTACTAACGGCTGTCGTTTCGATATCCGCCTTCCAAAATCTGAACTGATTCAGGCTCAATAATGAAAATATTACTCGCAGAAGATCAAGCCATGGTACGCGGAGCACTAGCCGCATTACTTAGTATGGAAAAAGGGTTTGAAGTCACTCAAGCAGAGGATGGAGACAAAGCACTATTACTCCTCAAAAAAGAAACGTTTGATATTTTGTTGACTGATATTGAAATGCCAGGTCGATCCGGCCTTGAATTGGCACAGTGGGTGTTACAACACAAGATCCCGACCAAAACTATTATCATCACCACCTTTGGTCGCGCCGGATACATTCGCCGCGCAATCGATATGGGTGTCAGTGGATTTTTATTAAAAGATGCGCCATCAGATGAATTGATTCAAGCAATCTATCGCATTCGCGATGGCAAACGAGTTATCGATGGGGAGCTGGCGATGATGGCGCTCGGTGAAACCGATCCTCTAAATGATAAAGAAAGACGATCATTACGCTTGGCATCTGAAGGTAAAACCACTGCGGAAATTGCCAACACGCTACATCTGTCAGAAGGTACTGTTCGCAATTACTTGTCTGAAGCCATTGCCAAATTGAATGCAGCGAATCGCGTAGATGCCGCTCGAATTGCGCGTCAAAAGGGTTGGATTTAATAAGACATCCATTGGATCGTCAATGACCGCAGTTCGAAAATCAATGAACAGTTCGATAATTAATGAACAGTTCGATAATTAATTTGAATAAAACTTAATTAGAATTGCTACATTCCGGTGCACAATTAGAAAGTAAACTATAACAAATAATAATTTCTATTTAGAAGTCGCCAGTTGATGCCCCATCATTTAACACAATTCATTAAATTGACTTAATTCCTCGATAAAAGTCATTATTTTCTCGCTAGGGTTGTTTTGACTGGTTAGAATGATTTTTTATTTAATTGGGATAATGGGATATGGCAAGTATACATTTGGTTGGCGGTGAAAAAGGTGGTGTTGGAAAGTCTGTAGTCGCACGATTATTGGCGCAATTTATGATCGACAGACAAATCCCTTTTGTCGGTTTTGATACAGATAGATCACATGGCGCGTTATTGCGTTATTACACAGGTTTTGCCGCCCCCACAATTATTGATGACTATCAAAGTCTGGATGCAATTGTTGAAGTGGCAACTGAAAATCCTGAAAAACATATTCTGGTCGATTTAGCTGCACAAACACATCAGCCTCTTGCCAAGTGGATTGAAGAATCGGGAGTTCTTGAACTTGCAAAAGAAATGGACATTAAAATTTATTATTGGAATGTAATGGATTCAGGAAAAGACTCAGTCGATTTATTAGGTAGATTATTTGATCAGTATGGCGATAAGCTGAATTATATTTTGGTATTAAACCAACTGCGTGACGACAACTTTAGTATTTTTGAAGAATCTGGACTTAAACAACGCGCAGAACAACTTAATGTAAAAACTATCACCTTGAAAAAATTACATGCACCAGTCATGACCAAAATTGATAAAAACAGTTATAGCTTTTGGGCCGCCACTAATAAAGATGGGCAAAGCAAAGATCCGCTTAGTCTACTGGAACGTCAACGTATTAAAATCTGGTTGCAAAATGCCTACCAGGAAATTTCATCTCTCGAACTTTAAAGATAATTTTTAAACCTAAACTTTACCGTCATTCCAGATAGTTGAAATGACGGTAATTTTAGCATGGAAAAAATCTAAACTTTATAAGGCATAGCACCTAAATAATCTTTCTTGCCAATATCCACACCGTTGTGGCGCAATATCGCGTAGGCAGTTGTAAAGTGAAAATAGAAGTTAGGGATTACGTGCTGAACTAAAAACTCATAACCCGTAAGATATTTTCCATCCCAACGTGGATTGGTCACTTTAATCTCGGCAGAATTGGCAAAATCCGCTGCCGAGAACCCAGCCAAATAATCTTGTATTGATTTAATGCGCGTTTGTAATTCTGCTAAAGTCGTTTCAGTATCAGCGTGTACAGGCACTGTATCAGTTTTTCCGGTCAAACGCGCAACACCTAATTTTGCAGTATCACAAGCAATTTGAATCTGACGAATAAAATTGAATTGGTCAGGTGATAAACGTGAATTCAACAACACTGTCACATCAAATTTTTTAGCTTCTGCATGACTTTCTGCTTTGTTCAATATTGCCGTTAAATTGCCGAGCATTTTAGTAAATTGCACAATGGTTAAATCGTAGTACATAGTCGATCCTCTTTATAATGAGTGAGTTTTAATAAGCGAGTTAAATGGAGCCGTTAAAATGGAACCGGAGAGATAAATTTAATCATTTTTTTATCTTCAGGGTGATGAAAACTAATATCGGTTGCATGCAATAACAAACGCGATGATCTATTTTTAGTCGCCTCATCTGCATAAAATACATCACCCAATATTGGATGACCTAAAGCCTGTAAATGCAAACGCAATTGATGTGAGCGTCCGGTAATAGGATGGAGACCTAAGCGTGATGTCTGTTCAACTTCATCAACACTTAACAGTCTATATTCTGTTGTAGATTTTTTACCCGACTCTGCACATATTTTGTACCTGGGACGATTTTCCATATCAGCCGCTATGGGCAAATCGATTATACCTTTTTTTTGTTGCACTATTCCTGCAACGACCGCGTTATAAGTTTTAGACACTTGCCTTGATTGAAACTGTTTGCTGATCTCCGACAAAAATAGGGGCGACAAAGGAATCACCATAATTCCAGAGGTATCAAAATCCAAACGATGAACAATAGATGCAGTTGGATAAAGTTTTTGCATTCTGATTAATACCGAATCCCGATTATCTGGATGTCGCCCAGGTACACTCAACAAACCTGATGGTTTATTGATAATCAAAAAGCCTGACTCTTGATGCAGTATTTCAATTTCATCCATGCAAGCTGGCAAAATTGCTAATGAATCCAGATCACTTATTGTCATGCGAATATAAATCCTGATTAGCTAGCAATTTGTTTTTTCATGAACTTGGGGCGCCATCCGCTGGAAATGAGCACACCGGACAATACCAATAACATACCCAATACTTGTGCAGCATTGGGAATAGAACCAAACGCCAAGCTCACCAACAAAGTAAAAACGGGAACCAGATTAAATGCAATTGCCGATTTTTCGGGCCCCAAAAACTGCACACCTTTTAACCAAAAAATATAAGCTAATACCGAACCACACACACCCATGTACATTAAAATCATATGGGTCTCAAATGAGAGCTTTTGGATTGAGGGAACAGGATTTTCTATCACTAGTGCAGCAATAATAAGCGCTACAGCTCCAATACTGACCGTCCAGCGTGCGAACTGCAATGAAGGTATATGGTTAGCGAATCTTTTGGACCCTACACTGTAAAGACTCCAAACAGCGCAAGCTAACAGCATCCAAATATCACCTACCGCTGTGTGCACCACACTAAAATGTCCGCCGGTAATGACAAAAATTACTCCCACAAAAGCTATCAGCATTCCAAGATACTGATATGCAAAAATTTTGGCTTTTAATAACCACACTGAAAATAGCGTCGACACCATAGGCGACAAGGCCATAATGAGAGCCGCATTGAGTGCAGAAGTGGTATGTAGCGCAGTGAAAAAAGCGTAGTTAAATCCAAATACACCCGTAATACCCAAGGGAAGCAAGATCAAACTATCTTTCAACGCCAGTTGGGATTCGGCTTTACCAAAAGTAAAACGAACCAACCAAAATAAAACCAAGGCTATAGCAAAACGTTCGGCAGCGGCTGTTAAAGGAGTTACATCACTTGCTACTGCGTGCCCTGCGTTAAAATTACTCCCCCAAAAAAAGGTGCTGATCACTACCATCAACCAAACACCTGCGTACGAATTCTTCATAAATTGGATCTCAATTAACCGGCGCCTAGAATAACGCTTTGGCTATAACTTTATATAAAAATAATCTTGAAAAATGACAGAATTTACCTGTATTTAGCAGTTCTTCAACTCGCTCGATCAGTGGTTTTACTGTATTCTGCGCGCCTATTTTTCTCTATTTCAGATTGGTATTTGTTTATGTACGTCTACGACGACTACGACCATAAGATACTGCGCCAGCGCGTTGCACAGTTTCGCGATCAAACAGATCGCTTTCTTGCCGGTGACTTACCGCCAGAACAATTTCTGCCTCTACGTTTGCAAAACGGGCTTTACGTACAACGTTTGGCACCCATGCTGCGAATCAACGTGCCTTATGGCATGCTCAACAGCACTCAATTGCGTCGATTGGCACATATAGCGCGCCACTATGACAAAGGCTATGCCCATGTCAGCACACGTCAGAACATTCAGTTTAACTGGCCAGATCTGACAGAAGTCCCGGATATTCTGGCCGAATTGGCTGAAGTACAAATGCACGGTACCCAGTCCAGCGGTAACTGTATTCGCAATACCACCTCTGATCAGTTCGCCGGTGTCGCAGAAGATGAAATCATCGATCCTCGCCCTTACTGCGAAATTATTCGTCAATGGTCCAGTTTCCATCCTGAGTTCGCATTCCTGCCACGCAAATTCAAAATTGCGGTGACAGGTTCAACGCAAGATCGTGCTGCCGTTCAAGTACACGATATTGGTTTGCAAATTGTGGTAACGGATTCAGGCCAAATTGGATTCAAAGTTTATGTTGGCGGAGGCTTGGGGCGCACCCCGGTCATTGGCAGTGTGATCCGCGAATTTTTACCCGAAGAAGATTTGCTTTCTTATCTCGAAGCCATTTTGCGTATTTACAACTTACAAGGTCGTCGCGACAACAAATACAAAGCGCGTATTAAAATTTTGGTTCGCGCTTTAACTCCCGAAGTATTTGCGCAGCAAGTTGAGGCAGAGTGGCAATATCTAAAAGATGGCAACAACAAATTACTGCAAGCAGAAATTGATCGAGCCAAATCTTTCTTCACTGCACCTGCCTACGAAAAGTTTGACGATCAACAAGTGCAGGCTGCGGTTAATGCACAAGCAAAAGAAAGTGTGGCATTTACCAAGTGGTTACAAAGAAATGTGCGCAACCACAAAATTGCGGGTTACGCTGCTGTAACTTTATCGCTAAAACCCACTGGTGTTGCACCTGGTGACGTCACCGATACACAACTGGAAAAAATTGCTGATTTGGCCGATCAATACAGTTTTGGTGAAGCACGCACTACACACGAACAAAATATTGTATTGGCCGATGTAAAAAAACTGGATTTATTTTCACTTTGGCAAGAATGCAAATCAGCCGGATTTGCAACGCCAAACATTGGCACAATCACCGATATGATTTGTTGCCCTGGCGGTGATTTCTGTTCACTGGCTAACGCTAAATCCATTCCAATTGCAGAAGCTATCCAACGTCAATTTGATGATATGGATTATGTTTATGACCTGGGTGATATAGATTTAAATATTTCCGGTTGCATGAATGCTTGCGGTCACCACCATGTAGGTCATATCGGTATTTTAGGCGTGGACAAGAGTGGTAAAGAATTTTATCAAGTACAACTCGGCGGTAGTGCCAGCAATGATGCATCACTGGGTGTTGTACTAGGCCCATCGTTTGGCGCGGAAGATATGCCAGAGGTTATTCAGAAGTTGGTTAACGTTTTCGTTGAAAATCGTACAGATGAAGAATTATTTATCGATACTTATCGCCGCATAGGTGTTGCCCCCTTTAAGGAGAGAGTTTATGCAAAAGCTAATTAAAGATGGCGAAATAGTTGAAAACACTTGGACATTAATGGCAAAACCGGAAACTGACGCAAGTTCTGTTGAAATTGCGTCCGGGCAGATTATAGTTCCACTTTCTGTTTGGCTTGCGCAAAAAACACAATTGCAATCGCGCAAGGATATAGGCGTCTGGTTAGACAGTGATGAAACGGCCGATCAGATTGCTAGCGACGTAAAGACATTGCCATTAATAGCAGTGAATTTCCCTTTATTTATGGATGGCCGTGCATTTTCAACCGCAAAACTCTTGCGAGACCGTTTCGGTTTCACTGGTGAATTGCGCGCAATCGGTAATTTAATGCGCGATCAGCTCTGCTATTTACGCCGCTGTGGTGTAAATGCTTTTGCTTTCTCCAATCCCGAAGTCAAACTCGAGGATGCTGTAAAATCCTTAAACGATTTCAATGAATATTATCAGGCATCTGTGGATCAACCTTTGCCTTTATTTAGACGTCGTGCTTAAAAACTTGCATCACGTCTAGAGTCAATATTATGCACATACACATTCTCGGTATCTGCGGTACGTTTATGGGCAGCCTTGCACAATTGGCAAAAGCGCTGGGACATAAAGTCACTGGCAGCGATGACAATGTTTATCCGCCTATGAGCACGCAGCTTGAACAAGCAGGCATTGAATTAATTCAAGGATTTGATCCCATACACCTAAAACCCACACCCGATTTAGTCATCATTGGCAATGCCATGAGTCGTGGTAATCCATCAGTTGAATATGTTTTAAACCAAGGCATTGCTTACACCTCTGGACCACAATGGCTGCATGAATTTGTACTTCCAAACAAATGGGTGTTAGCCGTTGCAGGGACACATGGTAAAACGACAACCGCATCCATGTTGGCTTGGATACTGGAATACGCAGGCATGAAGCCTGGATTTTTAATTGGCGGCGTTACAAAAAATTTTCCAACATCTGCACGCTTGGGTGAATCCGATTTTTTTGTAGTAGAAGCCGATGAATATGACAGCGCATTTTTTGATAAACGTTCCAAGTTTGTTCATTACAATGCGCGCACCGTGATTTTAAATAACCTTGAATTTGATCACGCGGATATTTTTCCTGACCTTGCCGCCATCCAAAAACAATTTCATCATTTAATTCGCACAGTTCCCGGTAATGGATTAATTATTTCACCTGCACAAGACCACGCAATTAACGAAGTATTAGCACAAGGTTGTTGGACAAGTCGTACCGAATTCACGTTGGACAACACATCAGATTGCGAATGGCGAGCTGAATTAATGTCTGACGATGGTTCTGCATTTTCCATTTCGCATCAAGGAAAAAAACTTGCCGATATTCATTGGCAACAAACCGGTTTACACAATGTGAACAATGCACTTGCCGCTATTATTGCAGCACACAATGTCGGTGTTGACCCCACTAATGCTGCAAAAGCCTTGGAAAATTTTGCCGGTGTTAAGCGTCGTATGGAATGTTTGGCAGATTTACACAGCGTTAAGGTTTATGACGATTTCGCTCATCATCCCACAGCCATTAAAACTACACTGGCTGGTTTACGCGCAAAAGTTGGTAGTGAAAAAATTATTGCGATAATTGAACCGCGCTCTAACACTATGCGCATGGGCGTGCATAAAGATGCCTTGGGAAAAAGCACTACCGATGCTGACATGGTGCTCTGGTATCAGCCAGCCAACGCAGATTGGGCAATGGATAATGTGGTGAATCAAAGCCCGGTACCCGCAAAATTAATTCGCGATTTGGAAGAGCTGGTAAAAACGGCCGTTTCTTTATCAGAACCCAATTCGCATTTTGTGATTATGAGCAATGGTGGATTTGGTGGGGTACATCAGAAATTAATTAGCGCACTTAGACAAATGTAGGTTGGGGTGCAAACCCCAACATTTCGTACTCGAATAAAAATTTTGCACTACATTTTTTTTGAATTTTCGGTTTTATGTTCACAGATGGTCATGTTGGGGTTTGCACCCCAACCTACGCGAATCCATTCTTCGACAAAAATTCCATTGTGATTCCTTGATCAGATTCTGCCGCTTTATCACCTAACATTAAACGTTCGAGATAACGTGCAAGCACATCGACTTCAAGATTAACTTTTGTGCCGACTTGATAAGAAGTCATAATCGTCCATTGCAAAGTGTGTGGAACTATATTCAATTCAAATTCGGCACCATCGACTTTATTCACTGTGAGACTGGTGCCATCCACTGTGATAGAACCTTTGTGCGCAATATATTTTGCGAGTTCTTTTGGAGCGCGAATACGAAAACGTTCTGAACGCGCATCAGGATGACGCGACACCACCTCACCCACCCCATCGACATGACCACTGACAATATGCCCGCCTAAACGTGTTTGCGGCGTAAGTGCTTTTTCAAGATTGACTGGCTGATGATTTTTCCACAAAGGTAAACTGGTGTTATCTAAAGTTTCGCGCGAGACATCGGCCCAATAACCATCACCGGGAAGTTCTACCACCGTCAAGCAAACGCCATTAGTAGAAATGGAATCGCCCAACTTCACATCAGTTAAATCCAAATTTCCAGTGTGAATACGCAAACGCAAATCACCGTTTTTTGGTTGAAGTGAAACAACTTTTCCGACTGCCTCGATGATTCCTGTAAACATAGTTTTTTCTCGAATTAAATAGATTTGAAACACCGCACCCCCTCCTAACCTCCCCCTCCGCAAGGGGGAGGAACTTGATTCCCTTTTTATCTTGAGACGTAGTGAAATTTATCCCCTCCCCTTACGAAGGGGAGGGTTAGGGTGGGGTTTGTTTTATTAAGGGCCTCGCCACAATTCTCCAATCCTTCCCCACTGCCCTCACATCCACAATTTGCAAATCCACCGCAGAATTTAATTCCTTCAAAGGTAATTCAAATAGCGGGCGTGCTAAATTTCCCATTAGCTTGGGCGCCATATAAATAATTAATTCATCAATCAGTCCCGCCGATAAAAAACTCCCCGCGAGAGTTGGGCCGGCTTCAACTAAAAGATCATTGATTTGGCGATCAGCTAATAAACCCAACAATTTACCCAAATCAATTTTTTGATCTTCATTAGGTAAACTTATTAATTCAATCCAATCAGGATATTTTTTTACTGAGTCCGTTAGCGCGTGCACTAATAAAATTGGCGATGGAATTTGAAAGAATTTTGCATCTTCTGCAAGACGCTGTTTTGAATCCAGTAAAACGCGCAGTGGCGGTAAACCGACAATATCCTTCGCATTTTTAAGATGTAACTCTGATTCGCGCAATGTAAAACTGGCGTCATCTTGAATCAGCGTATCGACACCTGTAACAATTGCTCCGCTTTGCGCGCGCAATTGTTGTACGTCTGATCGTGCAGCAGCACCGGTAATCCACTGACTTTTTCCATCAGCCATTGCCGTGCGACCATCAAGACTCATGGCCAATTTGCAACGAACATAGGGCAATTTTTTTTCCATGCGTTTAATAAAACCTGAATTCAATTGTCGTGCAGATTCTTCAAGCACTGGACCAACGACTTCAATTCCTGCATCGCGCAAAATTTGTAAGCCTCGACCTGCCACTAAAGGATTGGGATCTTGCATGGCGTAAACAACTCGTGCAATTCCAGCAGTAACTAATGCGTGAGCACAGGGGCCAGTTTTTCCTGTGTGACTACAGGGTTCCAAGGTGACGTAAGCCGTTGCATTACGAGCCAGATCACCCGCACTGCGCAACGCATGAGCTTCTGCATGGGCTTCGCCCGCGCGGTAATGCCAACCTTCTGCAATTAATTGATGATCTTTAACTATAACGCAGCCCACTCGCGGATTGGGTCTTGCGGTATAAAATCCTCGCTCAGCCAATCGCAAAGCATGCGACATCCAATAACAATCGTTAGTGGGATTAGTCATTTGCTCGGAGCTGATTCTTCATTAGATAGTTCCAATCGATCAATTTCCTGACGGAATTCGTTTAGATCTTTAAAGCGACGATAAACAGACGCAAATCGCACGTACGCAACTTCATCCAATTTTTTCAATTGTTCCATCACTTTCTCACCCACCACCATAGATTTTACTTCGCGCTCACCGGTCGCTTGTAAAAAATGTTTGATGTGATTTAGCGCAGACTCAATTGCCTCAATACTGACTGGACGTTTTTCCAAAGCCCGCAATAATCCCGCTCGCAATTTATTTTCATCGAAAGGTTCACGAGTACCATTCTTTTTGATAATGCGCGGCATCAAGAGTTCAGCAATCTCAAAGGTCGTAAAACGTTCTTTGCAAGACAAACATTCGCGACGACGACGAACCTGATCGCCTTCGGCAACTAATCGTGAATCAATGACTTTGGTATCTTCAGCGCTACAAAATGGGCAATGCATAGAGTCGGCCTTTTGTGAAAAGAAGAGAGAATGATAATGAGTTAAAATAAATAAACTCATCTCAATACGAAGTAGGATCTGTCCCTCCCCCTTGTGGAGGGGGAGGCTAGGAGGGGGTGCAAGGAATTTAAGATGATCTTGCAAAAAAAACCACCCCACCCTAACCCTCCCCTCGGCAACTGCTCCTGCGTTACTCTACCTTCTGCATCCATGCAGTCGTTCGTAAGGGGAGGGAACCGGTATCACTTCGAATTAAAAAAATTATTCTATAAACAAAGGCAGTCATTAACTGCCATTTTTATTCCGCATAAACCGGAAATTGTTTGCAAAGTGTAGCAACTTTTGCTTTTACATCCGCAATCACTGCATCCGCATTGCCTTTTTCCAAAGCATCAAAAATATCGCAAATCCAATTAGTCAATTGCTTGGATTCAGCTTCTTTGAAACCACGAGTGGTAATCGCCGGTGTACCCACACGAATGCCCGAGGTCACAAAAGGTGAACGCGGGTCGTTAGGTACAGCGTTTTTGTTGACTGTAATATGTGCGTTACCCAAGGCTTCATCTGCATCTTTACCACTGTAAGATTTGCCGATTAAATCAACCAACATCAAATGGTTTTCAGTTCCGCCCGATACAATTTTAATTCCGCGTTCAATAAAAGTTGCCGCCATCACTTTGGCATTTTTCACAACTTGTTGTTGATAGGTTTTGTATTCCGGTGTCATGGCTTCTTTAAAGCTGATGGCTTTGGCAGCAATCACATGCATCAAAGGGCCACCTTGACCGCCCGGGAATACCGCAGAATTTAATTTCTTTTCAATTTCTTCATTCGCTTTGGCGAGAATAATTCCACCGCGCGGGCCACGCAACGTTTTGTGAGTTGTTGAAGTAGTCACATCAGCAATTTGCACGGGGTTTGGGTACAAACCCGCAGCAACCAAACCGGCGACGTGCGCCATATCAACAAACAAATAAGCACCTACTTTGTCAGCTATATCGCGGAAGCGCTGCCAATCCAACACTTGTGAATAAGCCGAGAAACCGGCGACGATCATTTTTGGTTTGTGCTCTATCGCCAAACGCTCAATCTCTTCGTAATCCACCAAGCCCGTTTCAGGGTTCAATCCGTATTGTACCGAGTTATAAATCTTGCCAGAGAAGTTGACCTTGGCACCGTGAGTCAAGTGACCACCGTGAGCCAAACTCATCCCTAAAATAGTATCTCCCGGTGCACAAAGAGCTGCATAGACTGCAGTGTTGGCTTGTGACCCTGAGTGTGGTTGGACGTTGGCGAAGTCAGCGCCAAAGAGCTCTTTCGCGCGAGCAATTGCCAAAGCTTCAGTAACATCGACATATTCACAGCCACCGTAGTAGCGCTTACCCGGATAGCCTTCAGCGTATTTGTTGGTCAACTTGGTACCTTGAGCCGCTATCACCATTGGGCTGGTGTAGTTTTCAGAGGCAATCAGCTCGATATGCTCTTCCTGACGGCGACCTTCATTTTGAATGGAGGCCCAAATATCGGGATCGAATGACGCAATAGTTTGGTTTTTATCAAACATAGACAAGTCCTGAGTTGACCAGCAACAAACCTGATATGGGCTTGCGCTGTGTTAATGGGAAAGTGGAAAATTTGAGCGCGCATTGTACATCAAGCACCTAAAACACCGCCACGCAAAAGATTCATGCAGAAGATGCCTTAAATTCATACGTTTTAGCCAGTTTGTTTCCCCATACTCATTTTCGAGTTGCAGTGCAGGTTAGTTAACGCACAGACACTATCATCTGCAATTGCGATTATCTCTTCATCAACACTGCGCCTTACATACTATGTGTGTAGTGTTACCTGGCAGGTACCGCGCGCAAATTGCGTCGCGATCTCTTTGGTTCTCTTGTATTTCGTTCTTAAATTGGAGCTCATTTTGATACGTACAGCATCGGCAGTTTGGACTGGTAATTTAAAAGAAGGTAAAGGCCATATTTCTACCCAAAGCAACGCGCTTTCGAATGTGCAGTATGGTTTCAATACTCGCTTTGAGGATGGCCCCGGCACTAACCCGGAAGAGTTAATCGGCGCTGCCCACGCAGGCTGTTTTAGCATGGCATTGGCTGCGCGGTTAACTGATCTCGAATTGGTGGCTGAGCGTCTTCGGACGCGCGCAGAAGTTACTTTGGAGCAATCTGGAAAAGAATTCACCATCACCGCGGTGCGCTTGGAGTTACAAGCGAAAGTACCCGGTGTGGATAAAGCTGAATTTGAAAAAATCGCGCGTGAAGTAAAAAAATCATGCCCTGTGTCCAAAGTATTAAATGCAGAAATTTCTCTGGATATAACCTTTGAAAAATAAGTAGCCACAACATTTTTACTGCATGTGAACTCGTCGCAAGCCCTAGCAAAGGTGTTCAGCTTACTTTAAGGATATTTTTAGCACTCACCCTCGTCGGTCTAGTTTGGGGAGCAGGAATTACTGACCCAGCAGTCGCGGGTTTTATGCAGCCTGAATATTTTCAGGACAGCAACGTCAATTATTGAGTGAGGTGAGAAAAATGCCTAAAGCACAGCAGCAACTTGCTTTTATGACGGCGGTTGATTCCAAAATGAATGAGTTAATTGAATGGGTCATAGACAATAGGCCTAACAAAGATCATGAATTGCATCATGAAGATTTTTCCGAAGCTCGCGAAAAATTTCGCACTATCGCATGTGCTCTTGATCCGCAACAAACCGAACCAGAACCCTCTGAAGGCGGCGCGCAATACGTCAACGTAACTCCAGCTCCTTGGCCGTAAGTATTACGCTGGCATCTTGTGATTAGCATTGCAGGCCATTGTTTTGTAAGTCTGTCACCATTTATGGTGCAAGCTTTTATGACTCAAATAGAACTTGGCAGCGAAGCGAATAAATGAATGTATCTAAAAATTGAACCTGCGCAAATGAAGATGAGCGTTAACCCGGGCAACAATTTTGCCATTAATACCACAGTGATTATTGGCGGCGTGAGTTCTGCGGGAAAGAAATAAAAAATATTATCAAATGATTGACAGCTGAATTTTTGAGCGTATTATCGCGCCCCGATTTACTGGCTTACAAAAGAGCCGTAAAGATTTCTTTTTTTAAACCGCAATTTCAATTGCACAGATTTGAGGAATACTCACGAATGTTTTGTCAAGGTTACCAACACACTTAACACCTTCTGAGTATTCAGGCTTGGAAGGCATAACACCTTCCGAGTCAGGCATAAAAAACCCTGATCGGGATAACTGATCAGGGTTTTTTCTTTTCAGCTTTCTTTAAACAGGAGATACACTATGCCAAGTAAAAAACAAAGCCGTAACGGACATGCATTCCACCCCATTATGCGCAAAGGTGGTGTGCACGAAAAAACCGAAAAGGCTAAACGCAAAGAGGAAAAGCTGCAAACGAGCCGAAAAGCTCGCGAGTGGCTTGACCGCTCTCTAAAAAAAACGGCTGACCCTTTCTTTAAAAATGTAGCTTAATCAATATTTAAAAATCGCCGATTAATCACTCTATAAAAATTATTTCAACCCAACATTTTCTATCAACACTAGATCTTTAAATCCTGACGGCTCTTGACCGTCACCTTCCACCAAGACATTGATCTGGTAATGTTTTTGTCCAATCGGTAATGGCGCAACCAGTTCACCACCAGCGAAATTGGATTTTTTCGCCAGCAATTTTTCATCTAACCAGACTTCAGCTTTTCCGATAATGTTTTTAAATCGAATCTGTGCATGACCACTAGCGAGGTCCTTGCGCGGGTAAAAATATCCGCGATACAGTCGCCAGGTTCCATTTTTATTCGCGCCTGTCTTGGGTGGAAACTCCAACACAGGAACCTGACCCCAACCCCAAGAATTCATATCATTATCGGCAACTTTCTGTAGTGGATCAGGCCTATCTACAGAAGCAGGAGAAACTCGCCAATGGTATAACAAGCTGGTTGCGTCTTGAGTATTAACTGAAGGAATAGGTGCAACAGATTCCACAGGAATTTCTATAGTTGCTGATGTTAATCCCGGGCTGGTAGCGACAACTTTCAATGTTCCTGATGACTCGACATTAGATTGAACAATTAATTGTGCGAGCCCATTAAAGAGTTTTCGCGTTTTCCCTTTTTCATCCTCATGTGAATTGGGATCACCATTGCCATGACCAATGGATTTTCCCGCTCCGCTAATTGAGAAAGTGATTTCAGAGTTAACCGTAGGTACTGCACGCCCCCGCGCATCCAAAGCACGAACGGTAATTGGCATAGCATCTTTTCCATTTCCTTTTAATTTTTCTCTGTCTGGAATTAACTCCAAGGTAACTGCATCGCCCGTCGTCTCAACAATGGATCTGGCGACGTCTTTGTCACCATTAAATGCAACAGCTTCCAACTGTCCTTTTTCATATTTGACATTAAAGAAATTCATACGGAAGTGATCTGTTTTTTGCTCTGCTAATTCGCGACCATTTAATAGCAACTTAATTCTATCGGCATTCGTCATCACCATTACGCGAATCTCCTGCCCTTCTTTTCCCTGCCAATTCCAATGAGGTGCGATGTAAATCAGCGGACGATTTTTTATCCATTGCACTTGATGCATAAAGTAGGCAGTTTTCGGAAATCCATTTAAATCCATAATGCCAAATGCTGAACTTACCGATGGCCATTCATTGGGTGTAGGTTCGCCACGATAATCAAAGCCTGTCCACACAAATCCACCAGCAATATAATCTCGTGTTGCAATTGCTTGCCATGCGTCGCGGTGACTATTTCCCCACGGCGCAAAGTCATCATCATAACTGGCGATGACATTTTTTGTTTTATCCGTTAGAAATTCTCCACGCGTCATAAATGCGGATGTATCTTCAGAGCTGGTAAACGGCATTTGTGGATGTGCATTATGGTAGCGATCGTAATCAAGCACCTGATAATTAACACCTAAAACATCCACCGCATGTGACACATTAATATCAGTGAAAAGCCCGCCATTCATGGCCGCGGTTACGGGACGAGTAGTATCGAGTTGTTTTACTGCAGCCACCATGCGCCTAACCATTTCATAACCAACTTCGCTGTCTTGAACTGGTTCTTCGTTGAAAACTGACCACAAAACAATGCTCGGATGATGACGATCGCGACGCACCATCCATTCCAATTGTTTCATATAATCAGGTGATGGATTAAAATTACGGTTTTCATCCATCACGACAAAACCCATACGATCAACCATATCGAGAACTTCTGCGGCCGGAGCATTGTGCGCAAATCGAATCGCGTTAACGCCCAACTCTTTTAAACGACGTAAACGGTATTCCCAAATGGAATCCGGTACTGCAACACCCACACCCGCATGATCCTGATGAATGCAAACACCTTGTAATTTGACATGCTGATCATTGAGAAAAAATCCGTTCGTCGCATCGAATCGAATACGTCGAAAACCTGTATTCAATGAAGTCTCATCAATAACATTTCCATTTTCAAAAACTCGGGTTTCAATACGATACAGGTTGGTTTGTTCAAGCGACCAAAGTCGTGGATTTTTTATTTTCAATGGAATGAGTGCGGTTGCTTGATTCAAAAAATCGACACTGGTTTTGGCTTTTCCGCTCGCAATTTTTTTACCTTGAGGGTCAAACACCTCGGTCATCACACTGACCTTTCTCAAAGACTTTCCACTGTTATAGAGAGTCACAGCAACAGGAATTTCCCAATTATTTTTCTTAATTTCTTGCGGCGTTGCATGCACACCATCAGTCACTATATGTACCGGATTACGTTTCACTAACCAGCTATGACGATAGATGCCTGCACCTTCATACCACCAACCTTCCATCACATTGGCGTCAACACGAATCGCGATAGTATTTAACGCATCGCCGTAACGTAGATAAGGGGTGATATCGATATAACTCGCGTTATAGCCTGACCAATTCCGATTCACTATGTTGCCATTAATCCAAATGCTGGAATGGGTCGCTATTGCGTCAAATTGCAACTCAAAATGACGACCGCGATCAGTCTCATCTACACGCAAATATCGACGATACCAACTGACTCCGCGTGGTCGATAACCTTGCGAAAGATTTGCATTGGGATCAAAAGGACCCTCGACGGCCCAGTCATGTGGTAAATCCAAACGACGCCAATCAGAGTCATCGAACTCTGTAGCCGCCGCGCCACCCGCATTTCCTGCCTTGGCATTGTTATAGCTGGCACCGTGCCCTTTTACCTCAGGAAATGGAATATCACCCAAATGAAATAACCATCCTTGATCGAGAGACAGGCGCTCACGCGTGTCACTTGCGTTAACAGAGATGGAAAAAACGAGGAACAAACAGGTAATACAACTCATAATGGCTTTTGTGAACATATAAACACCTGATTTATTATAAAAATGAGATTCGAGCTGCCCGAATAATAAATCATATAAATCAAACTTGCATCCCTGATGGTCACGTCTTACAAACATTTACCTGAGTGAACTTGGCGCCATCTCATGCTATTTTCACCACCACTGATTTTGAGTGATGACGTCTATATGAAATATTTCTATTCAATAATTTTTTGGCCGATAATTTTTCTCTGTCAATTGATTGCATTAGCCCTGATCAGTTGGCACTTAGCCGCACAAATCCATTTTGCTTATCCAGTGGGTTATGAATTACTGGGACTTGAACAGCATATTGCAGAATATGCGCCACTCAATCGCTATAAAGAAGATTTTGAATTGATCACCAAGCAAGAACATTGGCATTTATTTGGTGAGATCTGCAAATCCATTCAAGATCACGGAAAAGGTTTGGCCGATATTCAATACTCGCTAAGCGACGGCTCAAAGACCTCGCTTATGCATCAAAATGAAATTATTCATTTGCAGGATGTCGCCAACTTAATCGATAAATTTTATCTTGTTGGCGAATTTTCATTGGTTATTTGGATAGCCGGACTATTATTTTTCTATTTTAAAAGACCGAAACCACCCAGTATGAAAAAAGTTATAGCAGTGTTTTTAGCCTGCATTGGGTTTGTAACTTTAGTGATAGTATTTATCGGCTCCAAGAATGTCTTTTATTGGTTCCACCAGCAAGTTTTTCCGAATGGCCATCAATGGTTTTTTTATTACCAGGATTCACTCATGACAACTCTAATGAAAGCCCCGGATATTTTTGCGTTTATTGCCACGTTATTATTGAGTTTACTGACGGCGCTATGGGTTGTATGTTCGTTCCTGACGAACAGGGTCAGATAATTGGCTATTCTTTTGTTTGAGGTGCTTCACAAGCAATAGTGATATAGTTCGCAAAAGCTTACCAAAACAGTGGGATTACATTAAATTTCATGTATAGTCAGCCCCAACATGGCGCCAAATACCTCAATCTGGACCTTCATAAAAGAATTTAAAAAGTACAAGAGAGATAAGCAGAATGAATGGTCGATTACTTAATTGTATTTTGTTTTTTTTACTTATCCTTTTGACCGGGTGTGGCGCATCGGGTGACGAACAAGAAAATCCAGACAATCCTTTATCTTCAGATCCCTCTTTTACATCATCTGTTTTATCTAGCTCTCCCACTATGAGCTCCGCGATACAATCATCACTATCCTCTAGCTCTTCGTCGCTTGCAGTTTCATCACAGGTAATTTCGTCACTTGCCTCATCAACATCCAGTACCAATTCCACTGCCATCAGCAGTTCGTCGATTTCCGTCATTGCCAGCACTTCAAGCTCAAATTCAAGTTCTATATCCAGTTCGAATTCTACTTCCAGCTCAAGTTCCATTTCTAGTTCAAGCTCCAGCTCCAGCTCCAGCTCCAGAAGTTCCAGTTCAAGCTCCAGAAGTTCCAGTTCGACGTCCAGTTTATTAAGCACTGCAGGTTGCGGAGTGGATTCACCAACGGGAGAAATAAATGAACTTCATGTTATAGATGGTAAAGGTAACACGCGTAGCTTTGATATTATTGTTTCACCTGACTACCAAAAAAGTAACCCAGCTGCTGTTATTTTTGATTTACATGGAAGAGGAGATCCCAAAAGTTATGCAAAAGGAGATGGTTTTCAATATGCGATATCGGATGCGCGTGATCAGGGGATTTCGGTCTTCCCACAAGGTGCGATTGTGGGAGGATCAACGGGATGGTCTGAAGGATGCGGTAGTTACGACATGGTTTTGTTCGACAACATGTTGAAATATTTATCTGATAACTATTGCGTTAATCCCAATAAAATATTCGCCAGTGGGTTCAGTTGGGGTGGCGATATGGTGAATTCCCTGGCGTGCTGTAGTGATACGTACAGAGCCATTGCACCTATTTCAGGCCCGAGAAGAGTGAATAATACTTGTCCCGCTAAAAAATGGTCTTCGATCTGGATGCGATATGGGACAAGTGATGCCTCCTATACTCAAAACCAGTTTACCTCTACTCGCGATTTTTATAGTTCAACATTAGCCTGCGATAACACCCCACAGCCTTTGGCAGGCGACGATCAATGTGTTTCCTACAATAGTTGTACCGAACCTTTAATTGTCTGCGCCCGCCCCATGGGTCACGATGGTCTTATTCACGCTGAAGCCGCCCAAATCTGGAACTACTGGCGAACGTTACCTGATAAACAATAATTTTTTCCAAGCGGCCAGAAACTATCAGGAATAGCGGAAATTAACCACCAAATAATTTTTCGAATTCGTTTAACGGTAATGGTTTGCTAAATAAAAACCCTTGGAAGTTATTGCAGCCACTTTTTATAAGGAATTCTCGTTGTTCCGAAGTTTCAACACCTTCAGCAATAACGTCTAAACCTAGACTGTTTGCCATTACTATAACTGTTTGCACTATGATGGCGTCGCTTTGTTTGGCAAATATATTGGATACAAAAGATTTATCAATTTTTAATTGATCTAACGGCAAGCGAGTTAAATAGGATAGTGATGATTGACCAGTGCCGAAGTCATCGATCGAAAATTTCACTCCCAATTCTCGCAATTGACGCATTTTAACAATGGTTTCGTCGATTGCATCCATTACCAGGGTTTCTGTAATTTCCAATTTAAGTAGCAGCGGATTGATTTCAAATCTGCGTATTATTTCTGCAACCTGCTCCACGAAATGTCTTTCGCGAAATTGACGTGGGCTTAAATTTACGGCCAGTTGCAAATTTTTCATTACAGGATGCGACTCCCACAATTTCAGTTGATTACACGCTGTTTCCAGTACCCATTTACCCAGAGGAAAAATCAATCCCGTCTCTTCTGCTAAAGGGATAAATTCGATAGGGGAAATATAACCTTTTTCTGGATGCCGCAATCTAAGTAGAGCTTCCGCACCATGTACTATTCCTTCATTATTAATTTGCAATTGATAAAATAATTCATAATTGTCCGGAAAAGATGTTCGCATCCAACTCTCAACAAAAAGTCTGTTTTCTAACATTTTTTCCATTTCAGGGTCAAAAAACTTCCAGGTATTTTTACCTGCACTTTTTGCCTGATACATAGCATTGTCTGCTCTTTTCAATATTTCATCGCTGCTCTCGCTGTCCGCACCAAATAGGGTTATACCTATACTGATAGAGGAATGATGTTCGGTATTCACAATTTGAAATGGCGAACGGATAACTCTAACCAATCTTTCAGCAATGCTTTCTGCATGAAGTGCGGCCTGCGAATGCTCGTCACTTAAATTCGTCAAAACCACAACAAATTCATCCCCACCCGATCTTGCTACCATATCGCCTTCGGCCAGATGCGCTTTCATTCGACCAGATATGGCAATTAGCAACGCGTCCCCCATCTCATGACCCTTACTGTCATTTAAGTTTTTAAAATTATCGACATCAATACAAAACACTGCACCATAGGTTTGGTGTCGCTTAGCAGAAAAAATTGCCTGCTCCAATTTTTCGGTAACCTGACGACGATTGGGTAACTGGGTTAACGGGTCATAATAAGCAAGATTGTGGATCTTCTTTTCGGCGTTCAACAATAGCTCACTATCAGACAACAAAGAAGTTTGCCTTACCACAATGACAACAAGTATTAATACAGTTGCTACAGCGACTAGATTTCGCAACACAGGCATTATGTGAGGGGAATTGATTACCAGCAGTAAAGCTAATGTGATGAGAATTCCCGCAATCACGGGAGATGATAATAAAATTTTCTCACAGATTTTTTTATAAAATTCATTCCTACTGCTTTCCATATTCCATATCATGGTTCCTAATCCAATCATCACCGCTGAAATTGAAAAACTAATATTTAACAAAGTACCAACACCCAAATTGTTTCCCAGTGCCAGTAAATTCCACTGTAGCCAAGCATAACCCTGTATTAATAAACCGACTAGCATCAATACCCAACCCCAACCGGGTTTTGGAGCCAAACGCAAAATAAGCAGTAACGCCATAGCTGCAGCAGTCATTAAAAATACTGGATAAGCAAGAGTTACGAAAAGCTGCAACCAATTCATACTACTGCTAAGAGGTAAATAGAGCACCAGAGTGAATGCAATTAATGAAATGGAAACGATGAGCAGGTCAAAAGGCACAGCTCGAGTTTGAGCTGGCGCCAAACTCTCTCGAAACATTCGCCAAAAACCCCAAATACAACTGATACCTAACATGAGAAAAAACATATCGGAGGGGGCGGGATAGGGATTCCAATGAATGGCAACTTGTACGTCCCACATAAATTGACCAATAGCGAGAGACGTCAGCCCCCATGCTATGGAACGCTTAAACAATCTGTGTGCTCGATTTCCCTTACTTACCCCTAACCAAGCAAAGAGTGCGGCCAGGAAATAACCTATTGTCCAATGAACATTGTCAAAAAACACGGCGTAATCTGCGAATACAGCAAGCTGTGTCGCCAAAATCGACAGAAAAAGCAAAGGAATGCCCACATACAGGCCAGCTTTTTGGATATTAAACATACAATTCCACGGGAAAAATCATTTCTCATGGAAGTCTAGCTGATAAATTCGGGAAATTAAGTTTATGAACTACAAGACAACATCGAACATCCGGCCTTATGCTTCGCCCATTCTGGTCTTTTTACAAAATAGCGTTGATATTCCGGTTGATCTGAATAAGGATTTTTCAATATTGTCATCAATTGGCTTATTTCGCTGTAGTCACCGAGGGTCGCTTTATCAATTGCAATTTGAGCCAAATAATTTCGCAGTACATATTTGGGATTAACGCTATTCATTAGCTGCATACGCTGGGAATCGTCTCTTCCGTTACGAATATAATCGGCTTGTATCATTTGACCATATTGTATAAGCCACTGATTAACGCGCCGCTCTTGATCAGAATTCAACGCTAGGTAAAAAACATCAAAACATTTTAACTTTTCAACCGGATTTGCACAGATCAAATCATCTAAAGAAAAATCAGCCAAAACCCGATAAAAAATAGTCATATCAGCTTCAGTCGCTTGCAATATTTCAAGCAGACTGGAAAAAAGGGACAGGGAAGTATCGGTAGACTCACTAAGACCCATTTTCTGAGCTTGATGTAGATTCGATAGTTCAGAGAAAGTGTTTCGGTATTGGTGTAATGCTGATTGCAGTAAATCTATATCAGGAATTAGAGAATAAAGAGAGTTCGCTAACTGCGCCAAATTCCATAAGGCAATTTGTGGTTGATTAGCAAATCGATACCGGCGACCTTGCGCATCGGTGGTGTTAGGCGTCCAATCCGGATCATAGTTTTCCAACCATCCATAAGGGCCATAATCAATGGTTAAACCAAGAATTGACATATTGTCAGTATTCATCACACCGTGAACAAAACCAACCCGCATCCAATGTGCAATCATTTCTGCCGTCCGCTGACATACCTCTATAAAAAACCGAAGATAAATATCTTGATCAATTGTTGATAATGTATTTTCTAAAAGATGCGGGTAGTGATAACGAATTGTCTTATCGGTAAGTTGCTTTAATAAATTTATATCTTGTCGCGCAGCCAATATTTCAAAATGACCAAAGCGAGTAAAACTTGGGGCCACTCGACAAACCACTGCACCCGGTTCTAATTCCGGATTGCCATCGTAAAACATATCGCGGCGAACTTGTTCACCTGTTGCAACCAAACTGAGTGCGCGAGTTGTGGGCACCCCCAAATAATACATAGCTTCACTGCAAAGAAATTCCCGAACGGATGAGCGCAATACGGCAAACCCATCTGCTGTTCGTGAGTATGGAGTTGGGCCTGCTCCCTTTAATTGCAAAGCCCAATATTCACCCTGCGAATTTCTAACCTCACCTAAATTAATTGCTCTCCCATCACCCAATTGCCCCGCCCAATTACCAAATTGATGTCCTCCATAACAAGTCGCGTAGGGCTCCATTCCTGGCAACAATTGGCTACCAGAAAAAACTTGTGCGAAATCCTTGAACTGAAATGCTGAAGGAGATAAATCCAATAATGCTGCCACATCTTCAGCGGCGAAAATTAATTCAGGATGCAGGAATTGTTTCGGTTTTACAAATGAATAAAAAGATTGAAATACTTGGCGCGGATAGTTGCTATCGATAGGATCTGCCGAAAAATCGCGTAGATAACGGTTGTCGAATTCCAAATCCAATAAATTGTTCATATCAATATTTTAAAATTTGTCATACGCGCCGACAGATATCTGATATTTGTCAGCACCAAATCTGGATGAGGTCGGTACCGAAAAATCAATATGTATTACATTGCCTACTCGTACTTTTGTAGGACTAAAACGTAACCCGATCCCGGCGCTGCTCAATAAAGTGGATTTACCATAAGCCTCAACCCCCCATGCTTTACCTGCGTCAAAAAATGCAACCGCGCCCACACGTGTTAAATTGAAAATATGCATATCAGTAAAATAACGTCGCTCAATAGTGATCGAGTAACGTTTGTTTCCACGTTGAAAATCTGCAGGGAACCCGCGCATGCCAGTAATATCACCCAAGGTCAATTCTTCATATTGAGCCAGCTGTTGACCCAAATGATATTGAAAACCAAAATACCATCTGTTTTTTTCATTTTGAAAATAATGATAGGCACCTGTTAAGCCAACTACTCCACTATCATCATAGGCTTTAGTAGTGTGATGCTTGCCGTCGTAACTCAGTGTTGTCTCAACAATTCCTTTCTCTGAAATATCAACTGTATATTCATAGAAACCTAAATATCTCACTACGTCATCCGGATTATCAAAATTTCTTCCCGCATATCCCAGTCGCAGAATAAAATTGTTACCCAACCCAATATCTTCAGGGCGCTGAATTTGATTGACGTTTTTGTACACACCAAAACGATTTTCCAAATATTGAAATTCTATCCATGGATAAACTGCTTTACGTTCACTGGGAATATCCTGCAAAGTGTCAGGATTGGCAAAAAAGATATCCTCTTCCTGCGACAAGCCTACCAACCAACGACGGGTAAAATTATTATTCACTTCTGAAGCCCAGCCATAAAATGCCGTCTTTTTAATGCTTTGATGCTCATAAGAATTGATTTGAGTATCCTGATTGCGAATCACATCATCTTGCGTATAATCTTCAGAATAAATACCGGTTGACCAAGGTGTAATTAAAGAATAAAAAGGGTGCGAAATATCGACAATAGTGTTTTGTCCATCGCTAGTGTCTGCATAATAAAGTTTTGTATCGATTTGCGAGTTAAACAAATGTGGGTTACTAAACTCATATCGAATAAGATTACGCTGGCTATTTTGTTCATATCCCACCAAAAAAGCGTTCCCGGATCCCAGAATATTACTGTCAGTCAAAGCAAAACCCGATTTGGTTCCTTCAGAATGTTTACTCAACGAAAACTGGGGTTCGAGTGACCAGGAATCTTGAGTAACGACTAATAAATCTACCACTTCATCACAAACGGTTAGCGGAACAATATAAGCATTAGCCAAATATCTTCGTTGACGTAAAATACGTTCAGATTCCTCAACTTTTTTTCCCACTAATATTTCGCCTTCCTTGAATAGCAATTGGGCTTTAATCACTTTTGGTTTGGTATTAATGTGCAAAGTATTGACGAAACGATATAACCTATTATTTTCATCTGGATCACTTTCATCAAATACATTGATAGTATTAAATTGAATATGACGAATCTTTTTCCCTTCTAAATTCTTAAAAAAATCGAAATCAAACCGTGTTTGTTTAGCGCTGGCAACTTTTTCGCGACCCTGTTCAAAAGGTTTACAACTTGAATCTTCTGGATGCTCATTATCCTGTGCCAAACACGAAAAACTTAAAAGACCAACAACAATTATTCCTGTAAAACGAAACATAAGCAGTTCCTGATATTCTTCCTATTAATTGACGCTGTGGTGATGCATTTGTGAGTGACCATGTTGCTCCATAGGTTGTGTGTTGAGCATCTGATGATCATGTCCTTTATGAGCGTGAAACTCCGCGCCTAGTATGGTCCAAACACCATAAATAATGATAATAACTGCAAAGAACCATCGTATCTGTGTGATACGCAACCAACTTCCAAATGTTTGTGCAAATACACCAGACAATAGTACAGAAGGCAAGGTTCCCAAACCAAAGGCAAGCATAATAAGCCCAGCCACAGCTGCTTGCCCTTGCGCCACAGCAAACATCAAAGCCGAATAAACCAGTCCACATGGTAGCCATCCCCAAATCGCACCCAATGCCAGGGCTTTGGGAAGAGAGTTGACTGGCATCACCTTTCGACTCAGGGGTTGCAAATAGGCCCAGAGATATTTTCCGGCAGCTTCCAGATAGGTCAGTCCTTTCCACCAACCCGCCAAATACAACCCCATCGCAATTAGCAGTAGACCAGCTAGCCATCGCAGGACGATTTGCCCTCCCCACAACATGAGTTGGTGCGCGAAACCACCCAACAAAAGTCCTATAAACCCATAACTTAGAATTCTCGCGACATTGTATCCAAGGAGAATTACCCAACGCTGGCGCTTGGCATCAGCGGGTATTGCCATGGTCAATGCGCCCATAATGCCACCACACATTCCCACGCAGTGTGCACTACTTAATAAACCCAATAAAAAGGCGGCGCTAATCGACGCGAAATCAATTGTCATGAGAATTATTTATCCCGGGAAGGATCAACTATTTCTTGTTTCTGTTGATCAGTGAACTTGGAATGTGGTTGATTTGGCGTTGAATATTCGACTAGTGGTTTTTTGGACTCTTGCTCATCAAATAAAATGCGATGAGCTTCAGTATCAAGATTGTCGTATTGACCACTATTAATTGCCCAAAATAAAACTTTAACTGCAATCGCAATAAAAATTAACGCCAAGGGTACTAAAAAATACAATATTTCCACTGAAAAACCTTTTTGGTGTCTGCAAAAATTTTTTAGCTAAGAAATTGAATCTTTATGAGTTAATCGCAAAGCATTTAAAATAACAATCAACGAACTGGTTGTCATGCCGATTGCGGCCAACCACGGAGGTACAAAACCCGCCGCAGCAAAGGGCAATGCTATCAGGTTGTAGACCAAAGCATAACGCAAATTTTGTTTCATAATGTGTTTTGCTTTTATCGCGACCACAATTGCCTCGGAAATGACAGACAAACGATTATTCAATAACAATGCATCCGCGCGAGTTTGCGTAAGATCTGATGCCAGTGACATTGCCACTGATATGTCAGCACCGGATAAAATGGGTATGTCATTAATGCCATCACCTAGCATCAATACTTTATCGCCATTTTCTTGTCGTAACTTTAACTGTGACAATTTAACTTCAGGTTTTGCATTCGCCATCCACTGGTCTATACCCAATTCATCTGCAACTCGTTTAACCGCCGCCGGATGATCACCACTGATTAATTCTATTGCGATGTTTTTATCTTGTAAATTTTTCACCAACTCTTTTGCGTCCGAACGCAACTCATCTTGCATGCCAATTAACGCAATATTGTCTTGCTCATTGGACAACAACAACCAAGTGTGCTGATCATCGGGCAATTCAACCGGTGAATTATCAGAATTGGCAAAATCGATTCGCCCCAAACGAAATCGAATTCGATTTTTTTTAAAAAAATCTGTTTGTCCGATTTTATAATCGGCCAAATTTATATCAATTTCTGCCTCAACACCTTCGGCTGTTATCTGTTGTTGATTAATAGCTTTGTATCGTCCTCGCCAGAATTGAAAAGCAGCTGCCAATGGATGATTGGAATTTTCTTCAAGCGCTGCCGCAATTTTCAATATAGTATCGTCATTGGCCAAAGAACTTTTAGAATCAATTAAAATCTTAATGGTTTTAACTGCAAATTGACCTTTTGTTAGCGTGCCTGTTTTGTCAAAAATAACACGATTAATCTGCGTGAGCGTTTCAACTACATGGCCTCGCGTTACCAAAAATCCACGTTGCCGCAATTGCGATGTAGCCGCCGACAAAGCCGCAGGTATTGATAAAGATAAAGCACAAGGACAGGTCACAACCAATACTGACAAGGTAATCCAAAAAGCTCTTTCAGGTTGATACCACAACCAAAAGCCCATCACAAATACACAGAAAATTAATAAACGGGCAATAAAAAATCGGGCAATTTTATCAGCCATTATGACAGGCTGAGGCTTATCTTCTGCAGCTTGTACGGCTAATCGTTCAATGGCTGACAGTTGTGTTTGTGCACCTGTGGCCGTCACTTCAATGGTCAGTGGGCTGTAATGATTTAGAGTACCTGCAATAACCTGATCGCCAATTTTTTTCGTAACCGCTTGTGATTCACCCGTCAACAAGGCTTCAACTACAGCACTGGATCCTTGAAGGATTTGGCCATCACAAGGAAATATTTCACCTGGCTTAACAACGACCTGATCACCAAGCCTCAGTGCCTTAACGGGTAAAATTTCTTCCTTTCCGTTACTAACACAGCAAGCTGTCAATGGCATAAGTTGCGCGAGATTAGAAAAAGCCAATCGATTTTGATGACGAGCGCGCAACTCTATATACCGCCCCAGCAGCAAAAAGAAAGTAAACATGGAGACTGACTCAAAATAGACTTCACCGCTACCCATAACAGTTGCGTAAACACTGGCCAGATAAGCCAAACCAATCGCCAATGCAACTGGAAAATCCATAATCAAATGTCGTTGCCTTAGACTTCTGAACGCATTTTGAAAAAATGGTTTTGCAGAAAAAAATACTACTGGTGTTGCTACTATTAACGACAACCAACGTAAAAAATCTACCCAGGAATCAGTTGCACCTGTGTAAAGACCAACAGCAACCATCATTGCCTGCATGCTGCCAAATCCAGCCACACCAATACGAAATAGTGCCAAACGGTTTTCTTTTTTTATCAGTAATTGTTGTTGCTCATCAGTGGCCGGACGCGGTCGATAACCTATGTCCGCGAACGATGTTAATAATTGAGAGAGTGGGAAATCGGATTGCCAAACCAAAGTACATCGATGACTAGTCACATTCACATAAACTGATTTAACAGCAGAATTTTTTTTCATGTGAGTTTCGATTAACCAACTGCATGCCGCACAGGTTAATCCTTCTAATAATAAACTCGCTTGTTTGGTATCCGGTGTTAACTCGATAACAAATGAAGATTGCACTTCTGGTAAGTTATAAATATCGAAACTAGATGGTAGCTCATTGGCTTTTTGATTTACCTGCAAACGGTATTGATAAAAATTCTCCAGACCACCGTCGACTATTGCTGTCGCCACGGCCTGACATCCAGGGCAACACATAAAACGTGTTTGCCCATTAATGACAACAGAAAAATGAACATTTTCTGGTACTGGTAACCCGCAGTGATAACAATCTTGAGTCACCGCGAATCAAACCTATTTCACACGAGGCTTCAGCCAGGCATCACGCCGAACTGAAAAATTAATTTGCCCACTCAAACTCCATTCTGCATCATCTCTGTTTTCAATTTTTTCAACAGAATAAACGGTCAAATACCAGTTATATTCCGGGGGGGCAAGCAATTTACCTTTATATTGACTACCACTGATTTTATGCAACTGAATAATTTGATCCATAGTCGCTTTTACCGGATGCCCCATATTTAATAACAATATTTCAGGGTGTGATTTACCGTCCATTCGCGGATGGTCCATGCGCAAAGTCACCTGATGTTTATCAATATCAAATTTAATTAAGGCAACTAATCCCAATTCCTTCGCACGCTTATCTTGATCCAGCGTTTGATTAATCATTCTGCCTTCTTTGTAGTAATTATCGATCACCACATCATCGGCATGCCTAAATGCAAGGCTTACGGTAAAAATACACATAATAATAATAAAAATTAAAGGACCAAAGACAAACCAAAACCAAAATTGACGATACCAAGGAGCAATAACCTCAGGTGTATCTTGCACATTAGAAGTTGATTCAAGTTTATTCGTCATTAAGTATATCCGCTTGATAGGATGTTAGATTTTAGGGCCCGATAAACGTGGTTTCATGCGTTGAGGATATTTTGTCATTCTCTCTGGCTCTCACAACAAACTTTACCGTAACTTTATGATCTTTTAGTTCACTTCGTTTAATACTAACACGTATAGGCATTGTCAATATTTCGCCTTCCGCCACATCGTAGTTTTTGTAACCTTGAATAGTAAAATTACCCTTACCTTCTACAGATAAATCATAAACGTGAGTTTTTCTATCCATGTTACTAATTTTAATGGTGTAGACATTTTGAATTTGATCATCGACTTCACGATACATTTTTATGCCGCGATCACGCTGTGCCTCAAGAACTACTGGTACGCGATTCAAAATAGAATAGACGAATAGCCCAGCCATCAGTGACAACATTAATGCGTAGCCAATCAAGCGCGGTCGAAAGACTTTGGTTTTTCCATTTTGAATTGCATCTTCCGTGGTGAAACTGATGAGTCCCCGTTCATAACCCATTTTATCCATCACTTGATTGCAGGCATCGACACAAAGGCCACAGTCAATACACTCTGCTTGCAGTCCATCGCGGATATCAATATTGACCGGGCAAACCTGCACACACCAGGAACAATCTGTGCAATCGCCCAAGCCTTTGGCTTTGTAATCTTCATTGAGCTTTCGTGGTCCACGTTTTTCACCACGGATTTGATTATAAGAAACCGTTAGCGTGTCTTTGTCATACATCACCGCCTGAAAGCGCGCATAAGGACAAATATATTTACAAAATTGCTCGCGCATAAAACCGGCATTCATATAAGTCATCGCGGTAAAAATACCAGTCCAGACTAACGGCATAAACTCCAGATTAAAGGTAAAAAAGCCGGATACCAATGCGCGAATCGGCATGAAATAACCGGCAAAGGTTAATGATGTCACCAATGAAATACTGATCCACAAAAACTGTTTGGCGCCTTTACGATAAATTTTTTCCAAACCCCAAGGTTGGGCATCCAATTTCATGCGTTTGTTCCGATCACCCTCGCAGACATGTTCTGCCCACATAAACATTTGCGTCCATACAGTTTGTGGGCAAGTGAAGCCACACCAAACACGGCCAACCAGAACTGTCACAGTAAATAATAAAAATGCAGATATCACTAATAACCAAGCGAGGTACATGGCATCTTGCGGCCAAAAGGTCAGCCATAAAATGTGAAATTTACGCGCTGACAAATCGAATAACATAGCAGGCCTATCATCAATGACCAACCAAGGCATTAATAAAAAACCAAGCATTAACGGAATGCCTGTATAACGGCGAAGTTTTTGGTAGTAACCCGTAATACGACGCGTATAAATTTTTTCTTCCGCTTCGTATAGATTTACATAGCGAATTTCTTCTTTTTTATTTTGATCAGATGTTTCTGGAGATTTATTGCTCAAAGGATTTCCTCACTTTTCAAGTGATTGCCAAGGCTTTAAAAAGAAAGTGACTTTAAAAAGAAGATAAATTTAAATAATATAAATCTTTATGCAGCTTTATGAGGGCGATGAGTCAAATCGCCATTCCCTACTAATAATCCATCAATTGAAATGTCTTCATCCAAACTTTCCCAATGAATTCCACGTGAACTTAATTCAAACCCCTCCAATTGTAGGATTGATGCGCAGGCCAGTCTTGGAAACCAAGCTAAAGGAACCCCTATTGTGCGGCCATCCAACAGATCAACCCACATGGTGTTTTCATCAAACCGAACTGTCTTAGGCGAAATATTCATTCCACTTCTCCACAAAGAAAAGACAATTTTCATTTACAATAGCCATTAACTCTCGTAATTCTTTTGCACTAAATCCATCATTTCTTGCTAATAACACAACGGGTTCTAACCAGACTTTTGCTTCACTTCCAGATTTAGAAACATGAATATGAGCAGCCTCTAAAGGGTTTCCTTCGTTTGAATAAAAGAAAAATCGATAGCCATTGACTCGTAAAATTACCGGCATAAATAAATACCATTTTTACTCAAAATGACCATCGGCTTTGGAATTTACTTACCTGAATCATCAAGTGACAAACTATAAACATAAGCTGCTAACAAATGAATTTTGCCTTCTTTTAAATTTTCAATCTGCGCGGGCATCACACCATTACGACCTTCGCGAATGGTTTGACGAATGACCATAGGTTCTTTGCCATACAGCCAGGTATTGTCTGTCAAGTTTGGAGCGCCAACTTGTTGATTTCCTTTTCCATCAGCACCATGACAAGCAACGCAATTAGTTGCAAATACTTTTGATCCTAATTCTGCTTTTTCTTGGTCATGTTCATGGCCTGATAAACTTAATACGTATTCAGCAACATTGGATACATTTTCTTCGCCTAAAATACTACCCCAAGCAGGCATAGCGGCTTTGCGGCCATAGGTTATAGTTTCCAGAATTTTTTCCGGTGCGCCACCATACAGCCAATCATGATCAGTCAGGTTAGGAAAACCAGTATTTCCACCACCGTCACCACCGTGACAAATTGAGCAATTATCCTGAAACAAACGCTGCCCCATTTTCATCGCATCTTGATTCGAGGTTAATTCAGTAATCGGCATTTTGGCAAAGGTGCCGTAAGTCTTTTCATAAACTTCTTCGGCAAGCTCTTGGTCATAACGCAACTCGTTAACCGAAGTCCAGCCTTCGTCTTTGTATTCATCCCATTTCAGGCCTTTATAGGACCCCAATCCTGGATAAATAATTAAGTAGCCGATAGCAAATACAAATGTTGCGAGAAACATATAGAACCACCAACGTGGTAGAGGATTATCATATTCCTCAATTCCATCGTATTCATGCCCGGTGGTTTTAGGTTCGTCTGTTTCCGGTCCTTTGACTTCACGACGACGGTTCGCCATTAATAACCAAAAGAGTAACGCTAAATTGGTTAGCGTTAATCCTATAATCCAACAATTCCAAAACGTACTCATAATTAAATCCGCCCTTCTGAATGATCAGTTTTTTGATCATCTTTTTGATCATTTTTTTGCTGAAATTCTGGTTCATCGGCAAAGGGTAATTTTGCATCTTCTTCAAAGCGTTTTTTTAACTTAGGCGAAAAAGCCCAAACGCAAATAACGAAGAACGCGATGGTTACCAATACCGTGGAAATCGCACCTAATGTACCTTCATCCATTAGCGTTTCTCTTTCAGTAAAATGCCCAGGTTTTGCAGATAAGCAACCAAGGCATCCATTTCTGTTACACCTTTTACGGCTTTTTCTGCACCAGCCATATCTTCTTCAGTATAGGGAACACCCACTCTCGATAACGCACGCATTTTAGCTGCGGTGTCTTTACCATCCAGCTTGTGATCATACAAACCAGGATAGGCGGGCATGATGGAATCCGGCACAACAATACGTGGATTAAATAAATGCACTTTATGCCAATCATCCGAATACCGACCACCAACACGAGCCAAGTCAGGGCCAGTACGTTTTGATCCCCATAAGAAAGGATGCTCATACACTGACTCACCGGCAACTGAGTAGTGACCATAACGTTCAACCTCTGCGCGCAGCGGACGAATCATTTGCGTATGACAAACGTGGCAACCTTCGCGGATATAAATATCTCGACCTTCCAACTGCACAGCATTCAGTGGTTTTAAACCCTCAATCGGTGTTGTGGTTTCTTTTAGAAAAAACTGCGGAACAATTTCAACCAAGCCACCAAAGCTGATAGCAACTACAGCCAGTACTGCCATCAAGCCAATATTTTTTTCGACTATCTCATGACCTTTCATGCCAATTTCCTCTTAAACCACAGGCGCTTGGACAGGCTCGGTTGCCTGTACAGATGATTGATTGGCGGCTCTAATCGTACGATAAGTGTTATAGGCCATAACTAACATCCCGCTCAGGAAAAAAGCGCCACCGATTAAACGCATGACATAACCACCTTTGCTAAATACCACCACAGAAATAAAACTGTTGGTAAGAGATCCGTCTGGATTGAATGCACGCCACATCATGCCTTGGCCAATACCATTGATCCACATTGCCACTACATAAAGTACGGTACCTACGGTAGCCAACCAGAAATGCAAGTTAATCCATTGAACACTGTACATATTTTCGCGGTTATATAACTTCGGGATCATGTGGTAGACAGCACCGATAGAAATCATTGCCACCCAACCTAAAGCACCTGAGTGAACGTGACCGACAGTCCAATCAGTGTAATGAGAAAGCGCATTCACACTTTTGATGGCCATCATTGGACCTTCAAAGGTCGACATGCCATAGAAAGACAAGGCTACAACCAGGAAGCGTAAGGTTGGATCTGTTTTCAATTTATGCCAGGCACCTGACAAAGTCATAATACCGTTGATCATCCCACCCCAACTTGGCGCAAGCAAAATCAATGACATCACCATGCCCAAAGACTGGGTCCAGTTAGGTAATGCGGTGTAGTGTAAGTGGTGTGAGCCTGCCCAGATATAAAGAGAGATCAAGGCCCAGAAGTGAACAATCGATAATTGATAGGAGTAAACAGGACGGCCCGCTTGTTTAGGCACAAAGTAATACATCATGCCGAGGAAACCCGCTGTCAAAAAGAATCCAACGGCATTGTGGCCATACCACCATTGCACCATTGCATCGGCAGCACCTGCATAAGCAGAGTAGGATTTGGTCAAAGTCACTGGAATTGCAGCACTATTCACAATATGAAGAACAGCAACTGTCAGGATAAATCCGCCATAAAACCAATTAGCCACATAGATATGAGACGTACGGCGCTTAACAATAGTACCGAAAAATACCACCGCATAAGCAATCCAAACCAGTGCCAATAAAATATCAATTGGCCACTCAAGTTCTGCATATTCCTTGGTGGAGGTCATACCTAAAGGCAGCGTAATGGCGGCTAACACAATAACTAACTGCCATCCCCAAAAGGTAAAGGGAACTAACCAACCACCAAAAAGTGCGGTTTGACAGGTTCGCTGAACCACATAGTAGGAAGTAGAAAAAAGTGCGCATCCACCAAACGCAAAAATGACGGCGTTGGTATGTAGTGGCCGCAAGCGCCCAAAGGATGTAAATGGCTGAAATATGTCGTTCATGTTTGGCCAAACTAATTGCGATGCAATCAGAACCCCAATACCCATGCCAAAAATGCCCCAAACTATGGTCATGATGGCAAATTTACGGACTATATCGAAGTCATAAACTGGTGGATCACCAGCTAAAGTTGCGTGACTACTCATAGGACTTTCCCACTCTTGGATTTGAAAACAAAACTTGGTCGATGAATTGGAACCATTCTAGTTCAATCACGACATTTTGCCCCAGGGCCGGCATTTTGTCTCACCTGCCTTAGGGCTCGATTGACTTTCATCAAACTATTTACGGCTTTTTACCGCTAATGATCACTTATCAGTCGATCTTACTTAAGCACGCGACCTTTATTGGCCGCAATACGCATACGCAGTGCATTCAATTTGATAAAACCTTCGGCATCTTTCTGATTGTATGCACCTGCATCATCTTCAAAGGTGGCAACTTTTTCATCAAACAAACTATCTGCAGAACGACGACCAACCACTATTACATTGCCTTTATACAATTTGACGCGAACATCGCCATTTACATAAAACTGAGACTCATCAATCATTGCCTGCATCATTTTACGCTCAGGACTCCACCAATAACCGTTATAAATCATGTCAGCATACTTGGGCATTAGACTATCTTTAAGGTGTGCCACTTCACGATCCAAAGTAATGGATTCAATCGCACGATGCGCGCGCAACATGATGGTGCCTCCCGGCGTTTCATAACAACCGCGAGACTTCATTCCGACATAACGGTTTTCAACAAGATCCAGTCGACCTATGCCGTTTTCACCACCAATTTTATTAAGGAAGGTCAGAACTGTTGCTGGTGACATTTTCTCACCATTTATCGCAACTATATCGCCTTTTTCGTAGGTTAAATCCAAGCAGGTTGCAGTATCGGGTGCTGCTTCAGGCGCAACTGTCCAACGCCACATATCTTCTTCAGCTTCGGTCCACGGATTCTCAAGGTTTTTACCTTCATAAGAAATGTGCAGAAGATTGGCATCCATTGAATAGGGTGATTTTTTCTTTTTGCTGAAATCGACAGGAATGCTGTTCTTTTCACAATAATCCATCAGGGTTTCACGAGAGGTAAGATCCCACTCACGCCAGGGTGCGATAACTTTAATACCAGGCTTTAATGCGTAAGCACCCAACTCAAAACGTACCTGATCATTGCCTTTACCTGTCGCACCGTGGGAAATAGCATCAGCACCCACTTCGTTGGCAATTTCGATCAAACGCTTGGCAATCAAAGGACGAGCAATAGAAGTGCCCAGTAAATACTCACCTTCATAGACAGTATTTGCGCGGAACATAGGGAATACAAAATCGCGAACAAACTCTTCACGTAGATCATCAATATAGATTTGTTTTACACCCAAGGCCTGGGCTTTGGCGCGCGCAGGCTCAACCTCTTCCCCCTGACCAATATCAGCAGTAAAAGTCACGACCTCACACTGATAATTCTCTTGCAGCCACTTAACAATCACCGATGTATCCAAACCACCGGAGTAAGCCAATACAACTTTCTTAATAGATGACATGGGGGGAGCCTCTCTCAATTCCGAATTCTCAGGGCGCCGCATTTTACGCGCATGCGCGGCAAATGCCCACAGTTTCTGTGCAAGAATTATTGGAGACTATTCATCTTCAACCAATTTAACCTATGATGTTAGAGGATTCACAGATACCGAGGTCAAATAGAATGCAACTGCATACCACCAAACAAGATGCACTTGAAGCTATCCAAAGCCTGCCCGACACCGCTGACATAGAAGATATTATGTATCGTCTCTATGTATTGGAAAATATTAAACGAGGACAGGAAGATATAGCCCAAGGAAAATTGACAACAACCGAAGATTTACTTCAGGAAATAAAAACATGGTGAAATGGACTGACCACGCAAAAAGGCATTTGCTAGAAATTCATAATTACATTGCTTTGGACTCACCCATTTATGCAGAAAGAGTTGTTGAATCGTTAATTAAAAAAACTCTTGCTCTGAATTTAACCCCCAGTCTTGGCTACAAAACACCTGAATCAAACGATGAGCAGATTCGTGAAATTCACCAATACTCCTATCGAATTCTGTATCAAATATTACCCAACTATATTGCCGTATTAGCTGTGATTCACAGACGACGGGAATTACATCCTAATGAAATTTTACGTGAATAATAAAATGATGGGTATCGCTCCACGCCATCCTACAACAAGGATTTATTCAGATACCTGCAAGACATAAGATTTCAGAGATTCAACAATTTCTTTATCTCTAGCAGATAAACCTTCTTGCTCCAAACTATTCAAATATTGTAAATATTCAACGACATTCAATAATTGACCATTCACTCGATTTTTCTGCAAACTTTCTCGACAAAACTCCTGCCACTTTGATTTTTCTGAATCAGTGAGGGAAGAAGGGAAATTTCGGGCGCGATAGCGAAATAAGAGTTCGGGCATGCGTGAGTCTAAAAACGCAGGCTTCAAGCTTTTTAACCCATGAGCGTCGAGGCGTCTAACTTGTTCCAACAGATATTTATCTGAATCTTGCAGAAATCCTTGATACAACATTTGCTCAACATCGCCAGCGGGAGGAAAGGGATTATCCACATACAAGGCTTCCAACTTTTTCATTAAGGTTTGATGTTCAATTGACGTGAGATTGTAAAAAATCTGCCAATGTTTTTCGCAGCGGGATTTATCAATGTGTAATTTGTCAGCCGTTGCCTCATCCAGCATATTTTGCGTTAGCAACATAGGTGATTTGTTTACATGTACCTCTTTTAACGCTAATCGCTCGACTCCTTCCGGCAATTCTTCGGTTGCTGTGTATAAACGTTTTTGCAATTCGTCTACTGATAAAGTTAAAAGAGCAGTTGGATCACTCATTAAATTAACAGTAATGACGGAATTTTTATTCAACGGATGCATGGCCAAAGGCAATATTAAAGCCGCATTACCGTTTTCAGAGGGAAAGCGAGATGAAAAATGTAGTAGCGGTTTATTATTTTCAATATCAATTAAACTGGCTGCAAAACGTTTATCTCGCAACTTGAAAGCATAATCAAATAATTTTGGTTGTTTAGTTTTGATTAATTTAGCTACAGCAATTGTGGCATAAACATCTGAAAGCGCATCATGCGCTGCTTCATGCAAGAGCGTGTTAGCTTTAGACAGCTCTTCCAATTTAAAACAAGGGCGACCATCCTCATAATTCGGCCAAACTATTCCTTCTGGGCGCAATGCACGCATCATGCGTAAAACATCCATTATGTCCCAGCGGCTGTTACCATTTTTCCATTCACGCTCGTAGGGATCATAAAAATTTCGATACAAGGCATAACGTGTCACCTCATCATCAAACCGAATGGAATTGAAGCCAACACTACAGGTTTCAGGTTCTGCCATTTCACGATAAATTGCTGACACAAATTCTTTTTCTGATACACCTTTTTCAAGCGCCAACTGCGGCGTAATACCGGTAATCAAACAGGCCTGTGGATCGGGCAAAAAATCCGGCGAAGGCTCGCAATAAATCATCAAGGGTTCACCGACGGGATTCATTTCCATATCGGTGCGCACGCCTGCAAATTGCACCGGCTTATCAAATGCCGGATTTACCCCCCAGGTTTCATAATCGTGCCAATAAAAAGTTGAGGTCATTGAATAATATCCAGTCAAAAATTATCGAAATTATAATACTCGCTGTAGGATGCCGTGGAGCGCAGCGATACGCATCATGTTTATCCGAGAACTGCGATGCGTATCGCTGCGCTCCATGGCATCCTACGGAAAGCAAAATTTGCAAATCACAATTTTTTAAATCTGATTGCAACTCCGCCACTTGAGCCTAACTTAAAATTCAATTTATCTTTTGCGGTAACTTTTTTATTTTCGATAACTATATCGTAAGGGTTATGCTTCCATTCAGCTTTTTCACCGTCGCGATAAATTTGGGCTTCGTAGCTTTTGTTTTGATCGAGAAAACTTAAAGAAAATGAAATTTCTCGATCGTTTTCATCGGTAATTGCACCGACAAACCAATCGTCGCTGTTTCGCTGTTGGCGAGCCATAACAATATAATCACCAACTTCACCAGATATAGCCTGTGATTTTTCCCAATCAGTTGGTACATCGCGAATAAATTGAAAAGCAGGTTTTAGTGCTTTGCCATCTTTTTCACAATAATTTTCGACGAGATCTGCTGCCATTTGAATCGGGCTGTAAATGACGACATATAAAGCTAATTCTTTTGCCAAAGTCGATTGAACGCGATTTTCCGCATCCAATCCATAAGGAGCTAGATTAAAAATACCCGGTGTGTAATCCATTGGCCCTGCCAACATTCTGGTGAAAGGCAAGAGCACTGTGTGTTCTGGCGGATTGGGTGGTGAACCCCAAGCGTTAAACTCCTGACCACGAGCACCTTCGCGCGTCAGCCAATTGGGATAGGTTCTGCGCAAGCCTGTATCTTTTACCGGTTCATGCGTATCAATGCTGATGTGGCGTTTAGCTGCTTCAGTGACTGACCGTAAATATTCACCCACCATAAATTGTCCATCAGCCCATTCGTTGCGAACTACACCTTTTTCATCAACTCGTTTAATTTTTCCGCCGTCAGCAACGTAGCCCGTTTTTACTTGTGTCACGCCATATCTTTTGTACAAATCAAAAGCGTCCGCCATTTGGTTTTTATAATTCGTCACTGCACCTGCTGTTTCGTGATGACCGATGAGGCGTATATTTTTTTTCAGACCATATTGTGTAATCGCTGCCAAATCAAAATCGTTATAGGCTTTTGTGAAACTAAAAATATTTCCATTTTGATACCAATCACCATCCCAACCTTCATTCCAGCCTTCAACTAACACCCCCCTGAAACCATATTCAGCCGCAAAATTCATCATTTTTTTTGTATTTTCAGTAGTGGCGCCATGTTTGGGACCTGATCCCCAGGTTTGAGTGCCTATATGCATTCCCCACCAGATACCAAGATATTTTCCTGGCTGCACCCAACTCACATCACCCAGCTTATTCGGTTCATTTAAATTTAAAATTAAACTGGAATTGATTAACCCCGCCGCATCCACCGCAATTTGAATTGTTCGCCAAGGGGATTTAAAACCTAATTGGGTTTTGACTTTAATACCATCATGCCATGGTGTTAAATCAGCCTTCATCACACCATCACGTTGTTGATCCAACGTCATAGAAGCATAATCGGTTAAGGCCGCCTCATGAATACTCAGGTGTACACCTGAAGGCAAACGAAATGTAAATGGTGTATGTGCACGATCAATGTCTTTGACTAACGTTGTACGATATAAAAATTCATATCGATTCCATGCACGCGAAGGAATCCACCATGCTGTAGTTTTGTCAGGATCAGGAATCACAAATTCCGTTTTTTCGTCAACAATTTCTATAATTTTGTTCTTTAATTTACCAAGTCCTTTTTGATCGGGAACTTCGTAACGAAAACCCAAGCCATCATTAAACACTCGCACACGAAGATTGATGATTTTTTGGGAATTATTTATACCGCTAAAAGTCACCAACAATTCGTTATGATGATCACGCATAACCCGCTGCTCACCCCACGGCTGTTCCCAGTTAGAGTCTTGTGACGATTTGGCATTTTTAATTATTTTTAAATCACGGACGAAACCATCCGTGTCTTTAAATTCAAGCCCTAAAGCTGATTTTTTAATGATCTCCTGCCCCCGAAACATAAGGCTGTAACTTGGAAGTCCGCCATCATCACTGACAGTAAACTGTATATCTCCGTCGGGGGATGTTTGCGTTAGATTTACAGCTGCAACTTGCGATGAGAAGAAAATCAATAGCGTCAATTTAATCAATAATATGACTTTATTAAGCAAAACTTTTAACCATCGAGTTATTATATTCATCCTATTCTCTCCGATTGCATAAGTGTTAAAGATTGCATACTTTGATTGAATTCGCAAAACCTACCATTCCCCCATGCATTTCCTTATACTGCTGCCAATATTGATCATTAGACATCGGAGTATATATGAGTGATTTGGAAAGTCTGTTTGCCAGCAATATAAAGTGGGCAAACAATATAAAACAGCAAGATCCGGAATTTTTCAGCACCCTCGCTAAACAACAAGCCCCTGAATATCTTTGGATCGGCTGCTCTGACAGTCGAGTTCCAGCTAATCAAATTGTAGACCTGGCGCCAGGCGAATTATTTGTACACCGAAATGTTGCCAATGTTGTCATTCATACTGATCTTAATTGCTTGACCGTATTGAATTACGCCGTTGAATTTCTCAAAGTTAAGCACGTCATGGTAACCGGACATTATGGTTGTGGTGGTGTTAAAGCCGCACTGGAAAACCAAAAACTTGGATTAATCGATTATTGGTTGCGCAATATTCGTGACGTCTATTACAACAATAAAGTCGAGATGGATTTAATCAAAGACGAGGACGCACGTATCGATCGCCTATGTGAACTCAATGTCATTCAGCAGGTGGACAATATTGCTCGTTGCAATATTGTGCAAAATGCTTGGGCAAAAGGGCAGGAATTGACTATTCATGGATGGATTTACGATATCCATGACGGAATTTTACGTAAATTACGTGAGCCAATTGATTGCATAGAACAAATTCCCGAGGAATATCGCCTCTACCCCTAACTCCAAGCTAGCAGCTCACAAGGCTTGGACTATACTCAAGGCGTGCGGGCAAATTTTCTGTGTTCGCCATACCAATAATGGATCAATCATGAGCGAACCTCCGCGCTTGGTGAATATACCAAGTCGATCATCAACCGAACATTATCTTCATGAACAAGTGCAGCTTTTGTATAAAGGCCTGCCGCTCTCACTTATATCCTCGCTCATTATTGCATTGCTCTTAAGTATTTCTCACCTGACAGTAGTAGGGCAAGCAGAAATAATTTATTGGAATTTCATTCTGGGAACCACGTTAATTGCACGTCTGGTACTTTGGCAATTTTGGCTGAATGTCGACCAACTTTATTCGCGTAAATGCTGGCTCACATTATTTCGTATCGGAGCATGGATTGGAGGCGCAGCTTGGGGCTCAGCGGCTATATTGATTTTTGCAACTAATGATGCTGTCTATCAAGCGCTATTGAGCTTTTCACTTGCTGGCGTCGTAAGTGGTTCACTTACATCTTTATCTTCTGATCGTATCTCAGCAATTGGTTTTGCGCTTTTGGCCATTTGTCCTTTGAGCATTCGAATCATAGTCGAAGACAGCCCTACAGCATTTGCCATGTCCACCATGACTGTTTTGTTTATTTATTTTGTTCTTTCCAGTAGCGGCAGAGCTCAAAAAGAGTTGCGAAGAAAAACGCAACAAAATGAGAACTTAATTAGTTTAAGTAACGAATTACAAAAAAATCGCGAAGTCGATGCAATAGTTACAAAGGTACAGGGTCAATTTATTTCCGATAAAAACTATCTTGATGCCATGAATACCATCATAACCAATACACTAGAGTTGAGCAGAAGTGAAATGGGGTTTATTGGAGAAATCTGCAAGGATGATAACGATACTCCATTTATGAAAATGGTGGTCTGCTCCTATCCTGACAAGGATCCAAAATATAATTTTTTCCGGGATCAATTCAAATCGGAAAAACCTGAGTTTAGAAATTTAAATGGAATTTTTGGAAATATTATATCGACAGGTAAACCCACGTTTTGCGGAAATCCTCGACATGACATTCGCAGTATTGGCATGCCCGACGATCATCCGAATATTTCCAACCTGGTCGGAATTCCTGTTTTTCATAGCAATGAATTGGTTGCCATATTGGTGTTGGCCAATTCGGCAGATAACTACGACGCGAATACTTTAGAACTATTTTTACCGATCACCAATTTAATTGGTCAATTTATTCACACTATTCATTTACAAAAACAGCACAAGAAAGATATAGCGGACCTGGAAGAAACCAGCCTACAAACACAGACCATATTAGACGACATTGCAGATGGCGTTATTAGCATAGATAAATACGGCACAATAAAATCATTCAATAAAGCGGCCGAAACTATTTTTGGTTACGAAGGCGATCAGATAATCGACGGAAACATCGAACAATTAATGCCCGGTTACTACAATCCGGAGAATACTGGTAAAACTTCCGATCGTAGCCTGACGGAACGGAAAAATATTGTTGGAATAGGACGCGAGATCACCGGAGTCAGACGCAACGGCAAGTATTTCCCTATAGATTTAATGGTTTCACGCATAGTACGTGATAGCGAACCCATGTTTATTGGAATAATCCGTGATATCAGCGAAAAAAAATCAATGCAAGAGAACTATACCAGTACGTTAAATAATTTAGCTAAGGGCTTACACGTTTCTATTCATGCCATTTCATTGTCACTGAATATTTTAGAAACTAATTCTGTAGCAAATAAAAACACCAGCAATAACAATCTAATTATCTCAGCCAAAGAAGAAGTTCAAAAACTTCAGGATCAGTTACTTTCTATTATTTCCACCAATAACTTAAATAATTCAGAAAAATATATTTCAGTCCATGCCGCAGAGCAAATAAATAATTATGTTGGTAGCTATAGACATGTCGCTGAACTTCGAGGGTCTAGATTTATATTATCAAATAGAATATATGACGAAAAAATTCTAATCATTGAATCAATGTTTGCAGATGCAATGGTATTTTTCCTGGATATAGCTGCAGAAAACTCTCCTCCTTTTAGTGAAATTAAAATATTTATTGAACAACGAAAAGGCAAAATTAGAATATATTTTATTGACAAAAACGACATAGAAAATCAAGATCAGAAATCACAGGACTGGAAAAAGTGGAGATTACAATTGCGTAAAATGCATGCAACATCTGGAATCGAAAAAGTCTATAAGGAAAACTCTAATAATGAAATATCCATTATTTATATGGAGTTTCCATTATCCATGCTGAAAGCAGGGTATTAGTGATTATGACAAGTAGCAACAATAACTTTGAAGAAAACTTAAAAAAACTTAAAGATCAGTACGCTACTCAGTTACCCGAAAAAATTAAAGCTATTGTGACAGACTGGAAACTAATTAAAAATACTTGGCAGCACGACACACTTACGCAACTGCACCGCAATGTACACAGCCTAATTGGTACCAGTGGAACTTTTGGATTTACAGCACTGAGCACCCAGGCCAGATCGCTAGAAACAGCACTCAAACCATTTACGTCCGCTTCACCAGAAAGCAGTGATCTACCAAAAATATATAAAGAAATAGAAAACAAGCTGCTGACCTTAGCTGATCTCACACAAGAAGCGACTGGAAAATCGATCGAAATAGAAATTACAGAGGATACTAATGAAAGCCATTTTAAGTTTCTCAATAGTGACTTGGGCAACAGTACACCAAACCAGAATTTAATCTATTATGTAGACAGTAATACAAAAGCCGCAACCACACTCGCAGATAACCTAAGCGCCTACGGCTTTACAATCAAACATTTTATCGATCCCATGAGTATGCTCGACAATATTGGTGATTACACTCCGCCTCTTGTCATTCTCAATCTTTCTATTGATAATTTTTCTGATGAATATATTTTTGATCTATCGAAGCAGCTCACCGAAAATAACATTAAAGTATTTATTTTCTCTGAAAAAAATAATTTTGACTGCCGACTGTCTGCAGTGAGAGCAAATGCAAGTTATTATATTATCGAACCGGTCGACACACCATTATTGGTAAATTTGATTCGGACAGAACTAAACATCATCCCTTTTAAGCCACCTTATATTCTGCTAGTCGATGATCAACCTGCAATTTTAGAATATTACAGCAGCATTCTTTCAGCATCAGGAATAACAGTCGATGTATCAAACAATCCACTAGACGTTTTAGATCGAATGGAACGACACAGACCCGATCTGATTGTATTGGATATCAATATGCCCGAAGTAAGAGGCACTGAATTAGCAGCGGTGATCCGTCAATTTCACGAATACCAATCCATTCCCATTCTGTTTTTTTCTGGTGATGATTCTGCTGCACAGAAAACAGAATTACTGGAAATAGGTTCAGATGATTTATTAAAAAAAGGTATGCCAATTACAGAATTAGTTCGACAAATTAAAACTCGCGTGGAAAGAGCAAAGATACTATCTTCTTTCATGTATGAAGATAGTTTAACGGGGTTACTGAATCATGCTCAAATTCATTTATCTGCAGAGAGACAATTTTCTACCTCTAAACGCCATAAGCGAGACGCTAGCCTAGTGATGATCGATTTGGATAACTTTAAATCAATTAACGACACCTGGGGACATCAAACCGGAGATAAAGTGTTGAAAGCTTTTTCTCAACTCTGCCAGCAACGCTTTCGTGCTGCTGATATCATTGGCCGCTATGGCGGCGAGGAATTTATGTTGATTCTACCTGATACCGGCATAGCAAATGCTGGCAGTCTGGTGAATGAATTACGTAGATCATTCAACAACATTGAATTTATCGAAAATGGAAAATCCTTCTACATGAGTTTTAGCGCTGGCATAGCTGTAACATCCCAGTGTCAATCTATTACCGAACAAATTCATCGAGCTGACGAAGCACTTTACCAAGCAAAATCAACTGGGAAAAATAGAGTATGTCTATTTTCCTCCAAGGATAAATGATGAATCATAAAAAATAATCATTCACAATTTTATGTACATCCAATACATCAACGCCCGCCATTCCAGCGTCTGCTGCCGCACGTAACCCAAGTGGTGAATCCTCAAAAACAACACATCGTGCCGGATCAACCCCCAGCAATTCCGCGCAAAGCAAAAACGTATCAGGAGCAGGTTTAGGATTTTTTACCTGATCAGCGCCAACCACTACACTTACAAGATGATCAACACCGCAGAGTTTTAAAATTGTTTTTGCTTCTCCCGTATATGCTCCAGTCCCCACCGCCATAGGCTTTTTACCGTAATAGGCCTTTGCTATTTCGGCCAAGGCTGTGGGTTTAACAAATTGATGCATATGTTGATGCACGAAATTTTCTTTGAATTGATTCATTTCATCCAAACTGACAAGCGCGGGCACATCAAATTTACTTAACAATATTTCGATCGTACCTTTGGTAGGAACACCGGCAAGTGAACGCATCAACGGAAAATCGATGGGAATATGATATTTTTCCAAGGTGGCAGTCCAGGCCTTTTCGTGTAATTTTCCACTATCAACTAAAGTGCCATCCATATCAAAAATAAGTCCATCGTATTGATCGTACATCTTTTTATCCTGTGTGACTTCGTTCGGCCGAGTGTGTCGAATCCTGCTTAAAACCCGTCGACAAGCTCAGGGCGAACGGAGATATTATTGAAACCTTATGCCAAATACTTTCGTACAAACTTATTACTGATTTTTTCTCTGTCTCACGGCTTCAAACAAACAAACTCCAGTCGCCACTGACACATTCAAACTACTCACCATTCCCGCCATAGGAATATTCATTAGGTGATCACAGGTTTCCGTCGTTAACCGGCGCATACCGTCACCTTCGGCGCCCATTAAAATACCAATGGAACCCGTTAATTCTGTTTCATAGATAGATTTATCTGCATCACCTGAGGTGCCATATAACCATACGCCCTTGTCCTGTAATTTTTTTAAAGTTCGCGCGAGATTGGTTACAGTGATAAAAGGCAAAACTTCAGCGGCACCACAAGCGACCTTCCGCGCTACGGGTGTAAGACCTACTGATTTATCTTTAGGTGCAATCACCGCTTGCACTCCAGCAGCTTCAGCAGAGCGCATGCAAGCGCCTAAATTATGGGGATCAGTAACACCATCTAAAATCAAAAAGAATGCCGGTTCAGTGAGGTTTTCCAGCAACGAAAACAAAAACGTTTCATCTTGAATTTCACCAGGCGTACAAACAGCCACCAAGCCTTGATGGTTTTCATCTGTACACATTTCATCAAGCTTTTGCCGGGAAATACTGGCTACAGCAATACCATTAATTTCAGCCGAGTTTAGAATTTTCTGTAGTCGCTGGTCTGCTCTTCCCTGCAATACATATAAATTTAGAATACGCTGCGGTGCAGTTTTTAGAATAGCTTGCACAGAGTGCAAGCCATAAACAAATTCAGTCTTCACACTTATCCTCTTTTAAGGAACTATCTTCATTTAATGAACTGTCCTCTCTTAATGAATAGCTACCGTCGTGGACCCTTCGCATCACTTTTAACCACTTTTTTCGTAGAAACATTTTGCGTCTTACCGGCGACAGGATTCGTCTTAATCTTTTTTGGCGTGACAGGCTGAACTGTTGCCGTCTTTGTCTTGCTTGCTGTCTTTTTTGTTTGAGCGCCACTGACTTTACCTCTCACAGGGGATTTTTTAATCGTCTTACCGAGAGTTGAACTTTTAGATCCCGACTTGGATTTAGTGCCCGATTTAGCAGGTGTTTTACTCAATGATTTATTCGTATCATTTTTACCAGCTTTTTTCACTGGTTTATCTGGTATCACTGTTTTTGATTTTTTCTTTTGTACAACCGATTCCAATTCAAAATCTACTTTACGATTATCCAGATCAACACCCGCAACCTTTACTAGCAGTTCATCACCCAAACTAAAAGTACGTCGTGTTCTATCGCCGACAAGTCGATGCATTGCTGGCTCAAAACGATAATAATCGTGAGGTAACGACGTAATATGCACTAATCCTTCTACGTATAAATCATTTAATTCGACAAATAAACCAAAACTGGTTACTGAACTGACGCGACCGCTAAATGAATCGCCGACCCGATCACGCAAAAATTCACATTTCAACCAGCTAATCACATCGCGAGTTGCTTCATCGGCACGACGCTCAGTACGCGAACATTGCTCGCCGAACATCAACATATCACTGACAGAATAGGGATATATTTTTCGCAAAGGAATGGGTTTTGCCGAAGCCACTCGTCGTACATGTGCAGAAGGTTTATCACTGCGAATAACTGAACGAATTGCGCGATGCACTAATAAATCGGGATAACGACGAATGGGTGAAGTGAAATGCGTATAGGCCTCATAACCCAAACCAAAGTGTCCATGATTTTCTACCTGATACATGGCTTGACGCATACTGCGTAACATCACGGTTTGGATCATATGCGAATCCGTTCGCCCCTGAATCATTTGCATCACTTGTTGATAATCTGCTGATGACGGTTTGTCGCCACCGCCCAAACCGAAACCTAATTCGCCTAAAAACTGACGAAGATTCGCCAGCTTTTGTTCCGATGGCCCTTCATGTACGCGATACAAACCGGTTAATTGATGTTTTTCTAAAAAGTTGGCCGCGCAGACATTTGCACATAACATGCATTCTTCAATTAATTTATGAGCGTCATTGCGTTTAACAGGAACAATCCGTTCAATTTTTCGTTCTTCATTAAAAACAATTCGCGTTTCGACCGTTTCAAAATCTATAGCTCCGCGTGCGTCACGTGCGTCACGTAAACATTCAAATAATTTTTGCAGCCGCTCAATACCCGGCATAACATGCACATAGTCTTTGCGCAATTGTTCTGCTTCAGCATCTTCGCCACGCAATAGTTTATCCACTTTGTTATAGGTTAATCGTGCATGTGAGTGCATGACCGCTTCGTAAAACTCAAATGTGGTAATGCGCCCGGCAGGACTGATATTCATTTCGCAGACCATACACAAACGGTCAACTTCAGGATTCAATGAACACAATCCATTGGACAGGGCTTCGGGCAACATAGGCACAACAAAATCAGGAAAATAGACTGAGTTACCGCGCGCTATGGCTTCTTTGTCCAAAGCCGATTCAACTTCTACGTAATGCGAAACATCGGCAATGGCAACAAATAATCGCCAACCACCGCGACGTTTTTCACAATAAACTGCGTCGTCAAAATCACGCGCGTCTTCACCGTCGATAGTGACTAAAGGTAGATCGCGTAAATCAATACGGTGTTTTTTATCTTGGGCTGTGACTTCAGAAGATAAAGTCGCTGCTTCTTTTTTTACATCATCAGGCCAGAAATTAGGAATGCCGTGCGCTTGAATCGCCAATTCGATTTCCATTCCCGGCGCCATATGATCGCCCAGAACCTGGATGACTCGGCCAGCAGGAAGACGATTTTTATCTGGCTGCAAGGTGATTTCGACTACAACAATCTGGCCGTGGGTGGCACCACCATAACCGCCAAAGGGAACCATAATATCTTGCGTAATTCTGGAATTTTCCGGGCGAACAAATTGCAATCCATTTTCATTAGAAAAACGCCCGGCTAACTGTGTGGTGTTACGCGATAAGACTTCAATAATCGCGCCCTCTTCCTTGCCTCTATATTGTTCGCCGCTTAATCTCACCAATACTTCATCACCATCAAATACCTTACGCATTTGTCGGTTATGTAAATAAATATCTTCTCCACCGTCAGCACGAATTATAAACCCGTAGCCATCTCTATGGCCTTGAACTACGCCTCGAACCATATCAATTTTGTCAGAACGTACATAAGCATTGCGTCGATTACTAATCAGTTGTCCGTCACGCGCCATGGCAATCAGCCGACGCCTCAATGCTTCTATGCGTTCTTCATCAACAATATTTAACAGTTCACACATTTGCTCATGAGTGATGGGATGTTCAGCCGAATCCAATAATTCCAAAATGTATTCGCGACTGGGTACAGGATTTTGATATTTTTCAGCTTCGCGAGCAGCAAAGGGATCAGAAGAGATTTTTTTACGTTTAACCAAGATTTGTAGCCTTTTGAGTTCAATTATGCGGTTTTTCAAGTATAAGCCAGTGAACCAGACAAACCCACCAGAATATGCAGATCAGCAACCCCACAAAGCCCCGCATTTCCATTGACAAGCCCATATCGGCTATTTATAGTGCGCGACCTCAGCAGTAACCTCCTATGCCCAGGTGGTGAAATTGGTAGACACGCCAGCTTCAGGTGTTGGTGACGCAAGTCGTGAAGGTTCAAGTCCTTTCCTGGGCACCAAAAACTCTCTCTCTATTTACCTTTCTCTCAGTTACTGAAAGATAGCTTCTTGATACGTTAATAGAAACACCAGAAAAATTTGTGTTGACTGCACAAGTGAATCTAAATTTATAACACAGAAAGACAATAAATTATTTTCTTTTGCTCGAAGGTATCGGGATACAGTTAGAACCTTGTATTCAATTTCAAAACGTATCAATCAAACTTAAATTTGTTCGCTGGCTTTGGTGAATCATAACTAACGTACAAAAATAGGGATTTAATTCTCTATTTGCTTTTCTATATTAAGAATTTTGAATCGACAATCATCCAGAGTCGCAATTAACATTTGCCGTTCAGGCATACTTGGCGATAAAGAATCTGCTTTAAAAATCTGCAATCACTCTCATCCATCACAAATTATCATAGCTAAAATTTATGGCTTTCTGGTTGCTTCATCAGCATACATAAAGTTAAATATCGGGTCTCTTATTGCAGCTACGCAGCTAATAATTTGATTCTCAGAGGTAGATATGTCTCAAAAAATAAAAAAGGTGGTAATTGCTGGCGGAGGAACATCAGGTTGGTGTACTGCCGTTGCTTTATCGCGTCAACTTGGAACCTTGCTGGACATAACATTGATCGAGTCTACTGAAATCGGCACGGTGGGGGTAGGTGAAGCGACATTTCCAACCATTTGTTCTTTCCACAAAATTCATGGCATTGATGAGCAGGAATTTTTAACTGCTACCTTAGGTAGTATTAAATTGGGTATTTCCTTTGAGAACTGGGCGCGCAAGGGAGACAGGTATATCCACCCATTTGGCTCGTTTGGAAAGCGTTCCTGGATTGGTGATTTTTATCATTACTGGCTGGCCGCCAAAGCGCGCGGTTATGAAGGTGAGCTTGAGGATACATGTCTTGAGTTACAGGCGGCAAGGGCTCATAAATTTGCGATCACCGAAAACCCAAAACTCAACTACGCCTATCATTTTGATGCAAGTCTTTATGCGAAATTTTTGCGCAGGCTTAGTGAGGAAAAAGGTGTTCGTCGAGTGGAAGGGAAAATTGTTCAGGTCAAACAGCATGTAGATACCGGTTTTATTGAGTCAGTGGTGCTGGATTCAGGTGCTGGTATTGAAGGCGATTTATTTATCGATTGCACAGGGTTCCGTGGATTACTGATTGAGGAAACATTACAGGCAGGTTATGAGAGGTGGGGGCAGTGGCTGCGTAATGATAGCGCGGTGGCTTTACAGACAGAATTTTCTGGTGATATTCCTCCTTATACGCGTGCTATTGCGCACGATAGTGGCTGGCAGTGGAAGATTCCGTTGCAACACCGCCAAGGTACGGGTCATGTTTATTCCAGTGCTTATATTTCTGATGAAGCTGCAAGAAATACATTGTTGGAAAATCTGGATGGAGATATTCGCGCAGAGCTTCGCCTGCTTAAATTTAACACCGGACGTCGTAAACAAGCATGGGTAAAAAATTGTGTAGCTATAGGTTTGGCGGGCGGATTTGTAGAACCACTGGAGTCAACCAGCATACATCTGATTCAAATAGGCGTGAACAGACTATTGCAGCTATTTCCATTTGAAGGATGTAATGAGCATTTAATCCGTCGCTATAATGAATTGTCTCGCGTCGAATACGAAAATGTTCGTGATTTCATTATATTGCATTACAAAGCGACAGAGCGCGATGACACACCTTATTGGCGAGACTGTCGGGATATGACCATTCCGGATTCTCTTTCGGCGAGAATTGAATTATTTAAAGAAACCGGTCACGTGCAACATGGCTCAGAAGAAGTTTTTGGTGTAACTTCCTGGTTGCAAGTGATGGTAGGGCAGCGAATAGAACCAGAAGGATATAGTCTCTTTCCGCATGTCATCAGTGATGAAGAAATTTTTTCCGGTCTCCGTTCAATGAAATCGAATATTACAAAAGCCGTCGAGCAACTACCGTCACACGCCGATTTTCTAAAAGCTTATTGTGCAGTGAAGTAACTACAAAACCTCATCAGGATGAATGGAAAAACTGAATCCTGATGAGATTCATATCATTTCAACATCGCAATCAGCATTTCGCCCTGTTGATTAATTTCTAACACCAGTTGAATACCAGTATCAGATGTATCAACAACTTTACCGTTTAGCAGCAATGATGTTTTGATTGGATAAACGCCTTGAGGTACACCTTCTGGCAAAGTGAAAGCGAATTCATTTTCGTAACGACCGGCTTTTTTGGTTTTTTTGTTGATGGCTTTGGTCAGAGACTTTAATTCTTTGGTGTTGTCTTCGTTGTCATAGATCGACAATCTTTCTTCAATAAGGGCGGTTTTTTGTTTTGCACCCGGCACTACTACAATATCCGACTTGATAATAATCTCTTTACCTGGTTGAACCACGGTTCCAGGTAGCGTACTGGTTACGTATTCGCTGGCGAAAGCTTCATCGGGAAAAGGTTTATTGTTGTTTTTTAGTCGGTACTCTTCGGCAACTTTCTTTTCATCTGCCAGCTTTTTGGATCTTTGTTTTATAATCATTTTTGTGATCACAGTAGCAACAACAGCAACAGCAGCAACTTTGGCTACAGCTTTTAAGTGTTCACGATTCTTACATTTTTTATCACCTTTTTTACACTTGTAGGATTTGTCAAAGACCCGATTGACATCCTTAAGATCAAAAGCTTGAACAGTTGAAACTGAAAAGCAGGTTAAGATACAAAAAATAATGATTTTCTTCATGATATCCATCCAGTTGTTAGTGAATATTAAATCCAGACTCTTTTAATTTACGCTGGGTTTCCTGCGCATTACGTTTTTTAGCTAACGCATCTTTGTTGTTTGGTGATAAATCTAACGCAGACTCTGCTTTTGCTATGGCGCAGGCATAATTTTTCTTAACCATACAATCATCAGCTTCCGATAACAATTTTTTAACTTTTTGTGTCGTTTCCTGTTGTTGCTGTTTGGCAATTTCTGCACGCTGCTTCAATGCAATTGCGTCGGTATTGGTAGAGTCTTTGGCAATAACTTCTTCAACTTTTTTCAATGTACAGTCAAAATTGCGCTGATTAAAACACTGATTGGCATCTTGTAAAAGTTTAGTATTTATAGATTGCATTTGCGCCAATGTTTCAGCATTTGTTTGCTCTACGGCCAATACTCTATTTTGCAAACCCAAAACAGATGGATGATTGGCATCAACAGTAATAGCTTTCTCTAAAAACATTTTAGCGCATTCCAGATCATCTGCCGCCAAACAATTCTCTCCATCCTTTAACCACAACTGCAACGTATTCTCATTTTGTAATTGACTGGCAGTTTCTGCCAAAGTCAAACCTTCTGCTTGATTTTTATCTAAATTTAAAATTTCTCTGGATTTTACTTGCACACAAGCAACATCATGGTTTTCAACACATTTGTTTGCCTCTTTAATGAGACGTGCTATTTGAGCATTTTTCATATTGCGTTTCTGTGCATCTTGCGATTTGAGCAGTAACGCTTTGGCTTCAGGATTTTGCGAATCTAAATTTACCGCAACCAAACTGGCTGCCACAGCACAATCATAATCCTGACGCTCGTAACATTGGCTGGCCTGAGAAAGCTTATCTTGAATCTTTAACGCCAAAGCTTGTTGTGTTTGGTACTGATCAAAACCAAACCAAGCCGCGCCCGCCACTGACACCAATGTTAGGCCGAGTGCGATTTTAACGCCCCAAGAAATAGGTTTGGGAAATAACGCAGATGAAAACTCATTAATGGTTGCGTAGCGATCTTTTTTCTTTAAGGCCAAACCTTTTTGCAACACCTTCCATTCATTGTTATTGAGGTGGTGAGGACGTTTGGGCTTTAGGTCTTTTGCCAGAGCATCCAATGCAGATCGATGATTGAAAGGATGTCGTCCGACCAACATTTCATAAACAACACAGGCCAACGCATAAACATCATCAGTAAAACTGATAGGTTCATCATTAATCATTTCGATAGTTGAATAGGCCGGTGTCAAAGCCCCTAATTGCCCCACATCAAACTTATGTTTTTGTGCTTCTTTAGAGGCTGCGCGCGCAATACCAAAGTCCAGTACTTTCGCATGCCCGCCAGCAGCAACAAAAATATTACCCGGTTTAAAGTCGGCATGTATGAGATAACGCTGATGTGCATAGGACAATGCTGCGCAAAGATCTTGTGTAATTGACCAGACCCTCTCTTTGGGTAACCCCTTATCCCGACATTGCAGAATGAGCTGATCCAGCGGTTCCCCCTCCAGCAACTCCATAGTCATATAAAGAGTGTCACCATCACGATCAAAATCATGAACTGTCACTATATTAGGGTGCGCAAGGGTCTGAGACTTGGCAGTTTCCTGCTGCAGCGTAATAAAGGCGTCTGGATGATCCCGAAAATCCTGATTCAACACTTTGGTTGCTATATAAGGATTAGGATCCTCGGCTTCTACCTTCCGCAAATCTCTGGCCTTGTAGACGGTTCCCATGCCTCCATGACCTAGAACAGATTCCAATAAAAAGCGCTTTTTCAGCAACCGCCCAACGCCGTCCCCTTTAACTGATTGCTCAACTAATGCTTTTGCCTTGGCGAAACCCGCGGAATGATTATGGGACGCAGAATATTGAGTAAATTGGGTAGTCTGCTCTTTATTTTCTGTAGCCATAGGCGCAACCCCTTCTGCCAGCTTGGTTTCAGCGGACTCAGGAGACGTAACCTTGGTTCTATCATCAGGTGCAGACACGGACTTCCTCGATATGTTATAAAATTCCTGCTGCCCTAAAAATGCCTATTTCAGGCAGATCAAGATAACAGCCGCACATTTATACACAATCAAGGACTCAAGGTGAACACCTTTGATAGATAGTAGAGTCTTTTTCAGCGAAATAAGAAGCGGTTGACATTCATTTTCAAATCAGCATAATGTCGCGTCCTTGGTTCCAGACCTTATTTGATTTAAAGAATTTATACATACAGGAGCACTACGGTGGCTAATACTCCCCAAGCAAAAAAACGCGCGCGTCAAAACGAAAAAGCTCGCAAGCACAACGCCAGCATGCGCTCTATGGGGCGTACTTACCTTAAGAAAGTGCTGAGCGCAATTCAATCTGGTGATAAAGCCGTTGCTCAAGCAGCTTATGTGTCTGCTGTTTCAGTAATTGATCGTATTGCTGACAAAGGTTTAATCCACAAAAACAAAGCTGCTCGTCATAAAAGCCGCTTGAATGCAAAATTGAAAGCTATGTCTGCTTAATCACTTTTCATCGCAAAAATAAAAACCGGCTTGATGCCGGTTTTTTTATTTCTTTTTATTACTGTCCCCTCTATACACTCAAGCAAAAAGAGATTATCTTCGGCTTCGATTTGCCAATGGCTAATCTTAAATTAGCTATCAACAACAATAACTGCGCATCGGGAAGCGATTTTACCGATATTGGTAAACTCCCTACTGCTCATGTGCGCTCATTCATGATGGAGACGCTCTATATGTTGCCGCGTGAACACTACCTAAAACAAACTTATATGGATGCTGTAAATTTTCCTAATGGTTTTGAAAACGGTGGCCTATCAGATGTACAAGCCCGCTTAGTGAAAAAACACGGTGTGTTAATTAATGCACTAAGCCTGGATGAAGTTTCGAATCCGACGCCTGATGATCTGCACCTGTTAAAAGTCATTAATAATCAAAGCTCCCCAAAAAGTCCTATTGATCAGGCATGGGTTAAATATTTATCAATTGTAAAATCCAAAAACGGATCAGCGCCAAGCAAATCCCGCGCAAAATCCAAATCAAAGAAAACAACAAGTGACGCCGGTGAGAAAACAGCCGTTGCTACAGAACCCAGCTCCAAATCCGATATACAAACACAAAACGTCGTTTCCAAAACCACACCAAACAAAACTTCAGAGGCCAAAACCGTGAATACTACAGTTAATCCCCAAGTTGAAGAAATCGCTCCAGCACCTGCATTAACAGTTGTTGAAACTGAACCAAAAGTTGCAGAAAAAAAACCAGCCAAGGCTAAACCAGCAGCGAAAGCAAAAGTCGTTGCAATGCCTGAAGCAAAACCTGCCGCTAAAGCCAAAACCACTAAAACTGCAGCTAAACCTGCCAAAGCAAAAGTCGTTGCAATGCCAGCTAAAGCAGCCGCCAAACCTGCTACTAAAGCCAAAGCTGCTGCCAAACCAGCTAAAGCAGCCGCAAAACCTGCTACTAAAGCCAAAGCTGCTGCCAAACCAGCAAAAGCAGCCGCAAAACCTGCTGCTAAAGCCAAAGCTGCTGCCAAACCAGCTAAAGCAACCGCAAAACCTGCTACTAAAGCCAAAGCTGCTGCAAAACCAGCAAAAGCAGCTGCAAAACCTGCTGCCAAAGCCAAAGTAGCTGCCAAACCAACAAAAGCAGCCGCAAAACCTGCTGCTAAAGCCAAAGTGGCAGCAAAACCAGCTAAAGCAGCAAAACCTGCTGCCAAAGCCAAAGTTGTTGCTAAACCAGCTAAAGCAGCCGCAAAACCTGCCGCTAAAGCCAAAGCTGCTGCCAAGCCAAAAGCAGCAGCAAAACCTGCGACTAAAGCCAAAGCTGCTACTAAAACTAAGCCAGCAGCAAAAGCCAAACCAAGCGCCAAGAAAAAATAATCTTCACGCTTATAAAATAAAAAAGGACGCCAAGTGAACTGCACCCCAAAAGTTGGACACTACCCGCTGGGGTTTAATTGAAGGACTGAATTCGGTATTGCACCGGACTCAGTCCTTTTAATTTCAGCTTGATTCTATCGTAATTGTAATACCG
>Ga0164241_10000235_pt1 | contig 128160 bp, 116 predicted proteins | sample OricomyardsoilBY_FD_108780 | JGI IMG/M metagenome (GOLD analysis project Ga0164241, IMG submission 108780) | Backyard soil microbial communities from Emeryville, California, USA - Original compost - Back yard soil (BY) | ecosystem: Environmental > Terrestrial > Soil > Unclassified | place... | reverse complement strand
TGGGTTCAGTGGCGGGCAAGGAAGTCTATCCGGGTGGAAATGTGTATAGTGCAAGTAAATTTGCGGTCGATGCCCTGAGCAAAAGTATGCGCATTGACCTGAATAGTTTTGGGATCAAAGTAAGTGCCATTCATCCCGGGCTGGTGGAAACCGAGTTTTCCGTTGTCAGATTTAAAGGCGACAAAACAAGGGCGGATTCAGTTTACAAAGGAATTACCCCACTTGTAGCGGATGATATTGCTGATAATATTTTATACGTCCTTACAAGGCCCGCACATGTTGTGATTGCAGATTTAGTAGTCATGCCTGTTGCACAAGCCAGTGCTACAGTGGTAAAGCGAGAAGTGTAAATTTATAATCTGAAATTGACCAAATGAAAAGAGCTTCTTTTGAGGGAAGCTCTTTTCATCTTAAATAAAGATAAGATCATCGTTTAAAACCTAATGCACTTCCGGCACAATAAGCCTTTGCATTATCAAAGGTATACTGAATGTAATAAATGCCGGTAGCATTGCACGGATAGGCCAATGCACTCACAAACTGTCCATTGATCTTGCTGGTAGCGACTTTATTTCTGCTGGAGTCAAAAAGACTTACCACTACGCCGTCCGCTGCTGCACTGGCCGTACACAGGTTGATCATGTACTGTGTACCCTTGGTAAACACATAGGAGTATTCGATTTTATCTTTTGCACCGCCTTCTCCATCTACTTTATAACTTTTCAAAAAGTTAAATCCTGTGGCAAGTTTTGGAATACATGCCGTGCTAAAATTTTCTGAATCACACTGTCCGATCAAATCAGAAGAAATGAGTCCGGAGGTAAGAAAAAGAATTGAAAAGAGAACTTTTTTCATATAGATTAGGCTGAGTTAGGCTTGGATTATTAACTGATTATTCTGGTTCTGATTGAATCGGTGATCTTCTGAATTAAAGCAACATCTTCGTCCGTAATTTGAATGGTGGTTGTGCTGTTATCTTTAATCATGGCCACGCCATCCACAATTTCCATGGTTGATTCCTTGTACGTGTATACAATGTTAATCTTATCGTACGCAGATTTTAGTTCCTCGAAGTCTTTCAATAACGATGCCATATTCTCATCGGCATCCTTGTAAAAGGAAAGAAGGAGCATAATGTTTTCTAAAATGATCTTTTGCTCGCCGATGGTATCCTTTAGTTCTTGATTCTTTTTGTCTTTTGATGCAACCTGACAGGTTATTTGCATGGCCTCAACCCAGCCTCCGGCAAGCAATAAAACACTTAAATTCGATCGGTTTTGAGTTTGCAAATAGGCATTGATGCTATTGAAATTCTGCGTGGTAATCAGCAAAAGGGAATCAAGATTTCGACTATTATTTGCCAAACGACCTATTGTTTCAATGTCAAAAAACTGGCCTATGTTTAGCCCATCTGCCATGGACTTGATGGCCGACATGTATTTAATACCATCTTTATTTTGTTGGTAAATATTGGTATAGCCCAGATCGGTGCCATAAATTCCAAGATTTAAAGCCTTTTTATAGTTGTTATTATACTTCGAAGTATTATCGGCAGAATTCAACAGGGAGTAATCGTACTTCTGTCCTGATTCTTTCAGTAAAACTGAAATTTCCAGCGGACTGGGTATCGATTGAAGAATACTTCCAATTACTTCGGCATCAATGGTTGCTCCTTCAGTTTTTGCAGAATCGAGACTGTTTAAAAAAGCCTTTTCATCTTGCTTGGTTCCGGAGCCACAGGCAGCCAAAAAAAGGGCCAAAAGCACCATTGTTAAAATTCTCATAGACATGGGATTTATGCTTTACAAAATTAAAAATTCAGTTCACCTTACCAAACTAATCATTTATTCACCTGAAGCTTTGGAAGATTCACTTTATCAAACGAATTGACCAGTTTTCTCAGTAATTCGTAATATAACGCCGCATACAGGATAACGGTCATTATCCAAATTACCATAATATCGAAAATATAGGTATTTATGATCAAGCCGAAAAGATTCTTTTCAGGCACAAAGAAAGGAGCCCGATAATCAACCAGGGTTGAAGGATGTACATCCTGAAATATCGGATTGATTTGTTGAACCAACTGTCCCTTAAATTCGATTAAACGATCTTTTGTGTTTATGTTTTTGACGAGGTCGGCAAGACTTTCATTGAGGTAAATATTTTTATATTGGTTAACGTTGTAACCGCCGGGCTGTTTTTCATAAAACGCCATCGCTTTTTCCATTACGGCAACGCTTTCGTTGTAAACAGTCTGATAATGCTTTCTATACTGTTCCATATAGGTGTCTAAAGTAGTTCCGAACTGGCGGGTGTATTTACCAGGATATAAAAATTCAGCAGGTTTGAAGTTTGGAAGCGTTGAGGTAAAGGATTCGTTTTGCAGTGCGTTTCGCATGATGGTAAGATCACGTTCAACGATATTTTTAATGGAATCATTTTTGGTTTCAAAATTTTCCATCACGAAGCGATTTCTTTCTTTTATTTCATCTGTCAGGTAACTGGATTTAATGTCGGCCTGGGCTTGTTCGCGCTCATAGTTATAGTAAGGTTCTTCGTAGTCGTTATTTTTAAATTGATAAACAGCCAGGCTTTCATACGCCCAGCGTGATGCCATCAGGTCGGCCACAAAAGGCACTTTTCCCTTTGTACTGATCAGGCTATTCAGTTTATCGAAATTAAAGAGCAATCCGCTCAATATCATTTGGGGAATAAGCAAGAGTGGAATCATGACATAAACGGTCACGGCGGAATTAAATGCCGAGGATATATTAAGGCCTAACACATTGGCAAAACATGATATCGCGAAGAGAACGAACCAGAATGCGAACGTCATCCCATGGATCTCGAGAATTAAATTTCCGATCACGACAAACATGAGTGTTTGAATTGCGGAGAGCAAAAACAAGATGCCAAGCTTCGACAGCAGGTAACTGTTCCAACTGAGGTTTAAAAATGATTCACGTTTCAATATTTTACGGTCGCGAATGATTTCTTCAGCACTTACCGTAAGACCCATAAACAAGGCTACGATAATGGCCATCAGCATGAAGGCCGGGAAATTTTCATTAAAACGGAAGATATATTCTTTTCCGTTCGGGGCGCTTTTGTATTTAATCAGGAATGCCAGAATAATCGCCAGTAAGGGAGCTTCCAGCAAATTGATTAAGAGATATTGTTTGTTACTGATTTTTGCCAGAAAATCCCGAACTGTAAAAATCTGAATTTGCTTAGCTTTTGTAGGAATAGAAAGTGTGACAGGGGGCAGTTCCCTCACATCGTCTACGCGATTAATTCTGAAGTTCTCTTTGAACATATCGTACCACTGCGGAGGTGTTACTTTACGTTTGGTGGTGGGTTGTCCATATTCGTCAACCACTTTGGCCTCAATAATATTGAAGATCTGTTCAGGATTTACATTCCCGCAGGTTTCACACTGTCCACGGTTGCTATCGATCTGATGGGTTACTTTTTTAAAATAACTCACAGCTTCGACGGGAGGACCATAGTAGGAGGGGTATCCTCCGGTGTCCATAATCACCATCTTATCAAACATTTTGTAGATGTCTGATGAAGGTTGATGGATAACCACAAAAATAAGTTTCCCCTTAAGTGAAAGTTCCTTCAACAAGTCGATTACGTTTTCTGAATCGCGGGAGGAGAGGCCCGATGTGGGTTCATCCAGAAAGAGAATGGCAGGTTCACGAATAAGTTCAAGGGCGATGTTGAGGCGCTTGCGTTGGCCACCGCTGATGGTCTTGTCCAGGATGCCACCTACTTTCAAGTCTTTGCGTTGTTCAAGGCCGAGATTTTCAAGTACGGTGATAACACGCTTATGAATTTCTTCTTCGTTGAGATCAGAAAAACAAAGTTTGGCGTTGTAGTAAAGATTTTGATATACTGTGAGCTCTTCAATAAGGAGGTCGTCCTGTGATACAAAACCAATAACACCCTGTATTTTTTTCTTGTCGGTATGAATGTCGAATCCGTTGATCAGAATTTGTCCTTTGCTTGGTTTCTCAAGTCCGGCCAGGGTGAGAAGTAACGTTGTTTTACCGGCACCGCTGGCTCCCATGATGCCAATCAATTTGCCAGGGCCTTCAGAGATCACGACATCACGAAGTCCGATTGCGCCGTTGGGGAATTTAAATTCATCAATTCGTGCATTGAACGTAAGACGAGTTGTTTTTATCTCTTCATTGAAATTCGCAACGAGGTCACTATAATAAAGAGCGTCCCCGGATTGTGTTTTAATGGTACTTCCGTGCGAGAAAAGATAAACCCGGTTAGGGATCATCACGAATCCATTGAGCAGATTGGATTCCTCACCCAGGTATTGGGCAAAATACATGTCTACACTACGCACCCTCATGAAGAAAAGATTTCCTTCAATGTGGGCATGAGTATGTTTTTGAAGTTCTGCAGGTTTCGTTTCCTGATTGTTGGCAACCAGAATATCAGAAAAATTCATTTCATGAACGTTTCTGGAAACCACAAATGACTCGATGAGCTTGTATTCATCAGGGCCGATGTTAAACACCGTGGAAACCGTATTGATGATCTCCATGCGCTGTTGCGTGAAGTGATGGTCGGATTCCACCAATTCAATCAGCTTGATGAGTACAATTACTTTTTGCTTTTGAGTAAGTGTTTTATTGATCTTTTTACAAATCCCCAGTGTCTTAACAGAGTCCTTTACCGAAGTAAGTTTGTTTCGTTCTTCTTCTTTTCCGTATCCGGAAAAGTCATCATACAACTGCACGTATTCCTTAATGGAATCTTTATCCAATTCCTGTTGGAAGAAATTGATGACAAACTGACGTTCATTTTCAGTAACGCCGCCGTCCTGCTTTGTGATGATGGCAAAAAGCTGTGTTAATGCCTTGAGTATTTCCTCACTCATAAATTATAGCTGGGTTCCGTCATGGCAGGACACCCCTAAGGTATCGTGCAATGAACGCTATCGGTAAAAATAGGAATTAATACGTCTTAAACTCAAATGAAATTTCGACCAATTCCGAAAATTCTTTACCTGCATCTTCCATATCTTCATCGTCTTCGTGATGATACCATTGAATGGTCGTTCCTTTGATGTCTTCCAGGGTAGAAAGCACGTCCAGAATCAGTTTAGATGAAGCGGTGTTGAAGTATTCCAGTTTAATGACGAAATCCATGGTAGGATTGGCCACCTTGGCATAGCTACGTAACCACTCTAGTACTGGCCGATAAAACTCCGCTGAGTCCTCAGGCAATGACCTTCCCGAGATTTCAAAAATCCCGTTGTTTTTGTCGAGTATGATTTTCGGAGTATCTTCTGCTCCTTCAATATTTAAAATTTCCATGATTTGTTTCAGTTTTTATCTTTTGCTTTAATTATTCTTTTGTTCTTGAAATATTCACCTTCAAACAGAAAAACGAGAACTCACTGTCCACATCAACAAATGACCATTCCAGCTTTTCTCCTGATTTGCGGGCCATGTCTACGAAACCCAATCCAGCACCGCCTTTTTCTGAGATCGTCGTGTTTTTGATAATCTCCTTGTACAATTCTTTCAGACCTTCTTTATCAAGACCATTGATCTTCTCAAGTGATTTTCTGAGAGTAGGAATATTTTCATTGCGTATCGGATTTCCTGACATAATGGAGTAACGGCATTGCTCATTACCGATGAGGAAAATAGCAGCGTGGTGTTTGTTTTCACCTTCCTGGATTTCATCGCTGTGCTTAACGATGTTCTGAAGCGCTTCAACCATGACGTTGAATATTCTTTTTTTGATTCCGGATTCTTCTCCAGAAGATTCCAGGTTTCGTTCCGCCATCGATAAAATTGATTTCGTGGTGGTTTGCGTGAAGTCACCTTCGTAGACTAGAACCACGTTGTTGGTTTTCATCGACTGGTGTAGGTCATAAATAAATTTCATTGTTTTGAAGTTTGTGTTTGATTAAATTGTATTTGAAAAAAATTAAGTTTAAAATTTGACTCCGATAAGCAACACGTCATCGGTTTGCTTTTGATCTCCGCGCCAGCTTTCCCACGCATGATCAAAAGTATGCTTTATCTCCTCCACCGGTTGCGCGTGAATTTTTTCAACCAATTCGCGCAGGCGTTTTGATCCGAACTTCCTTCCTTCCGGTCCGCCAAATTGATCGGGATAACCATCGGAACTGAAGTACATAGAATCTCCAACCTGAACGTTGATTTTCGTTGTTGTGAAGTTTCCTGAATTTTTATTTGTGCCACCACCGATGGCGCATTTATTACCCGCTATCTCCTGCAATTTTCCATCAGTTACAACATAAAGAGGACGATGGGCTCCTGCATATTCTACGGTCTTTGTTTTTGTGTTGATTCGGCAAAGAGCAATGTCCATTCCGTCTTTTGTAGCCGAATTGTCCTGATCCTGTCGGAGCGTTTGCACCACACCTTCATTGAGCAGGTCCAGAATTTCCCCTGGATCTTTCACGTGACGGCTTCTGATAATATCGTTTAACAGGAAATAGCCAATCAATGATAACAACGCACCGGGTACACCATGTCCTGTACAATCGACAGCAGCTACGAAAATATCATCATTGATATGTACAAACCAAGGGAAGTCTCCGCTGACAACATCTCGCGGTTTATAGAGTATGAACGAACCCGGAAGTGCTTTACCGATCGCATCATTGTCGGGCAGGATGGCATTCTGAATTCGCTTCGCATAGTTGATTGAATCGTTTATCTTCTTGTTTTTGTTTTGAATATCAAGTTCAATCAACTTGCGGTCAGTAATGTCATGAGAAACAACCAGTACAGATTCAATGGACTCATGTTCATTAAATTCGGGTATCGCGCTGATTTGCATCACGCGGTTGCCCAATTCCGAAGGGAAATTCATTTCCGTTGAAACTTTGTCGCCTGACGAATTAACCTGTTCAACAATTTGTAACCAGCTATTCAATACTCCTGCATCGAGATCTGTTTCCTGAACACCGCGGTTCATAAACATACTTGCTTCTTTACCTGTGTAAGATTCGATAACAGGATTGATGTAACTGATCATCCCACTTTCCAAACGGGCAATCAGGTCTGTTGAATTTTCAGACAAGGCTTGCATTTTGCTGCGCATGCGTTGCTCTTGCTCAGCTCTCCTTCGTTCTGTGATGTCTCGGGAATTTAAGATATATCCATGAATAGCAGGATTTGACATAAAGTTAGTTCCTGTTGCCTCCAGCCAGATGTAGTTGCCTGTTTTGTTTTTGTATTCAAACTGGACGGTTACCTGCTGTTCCGGGTGTTGTTTTAACTGCTTGAAAAGGTCTGTATAGATTTCCTGACCCTCTGCATGAACGTGATGGATGTCGCTCTGTCCCTGAATTTCTTGTGGGAGGTATCCCAGAATAGTTTCTACGGAAGGAGAGATGTAACGAATCGTGCCGTTCTCCTCGTAGATTGTAATGACCTCGGAAGCATTTTCGAGAAGTAGTTGCATACGGTTACGCGTATGATTCACTTCTTCTACCTGTTCCTCGAGTTTCATATTCGAGCGGGTTAACTCTTCCTGCGTGGCCTGCATTTCTTCAGCGTTCTGCCGCAATATTTCCTGCTGATCTTTCAGGTCGCTGCTCATCTCCTGCGATTCTGCCAGCAGCCTGCGCGTGCGTTCATTGATCTTGATATTAAAGATCGTACGTGCTAACATAACGCTGAGTTCGTGAACAAACTTGATTTTGGAATCGTCAAATTTTGTGAAGCCTGCAAATTCGATTACTCCGTAAACTTCTTCATTGGCGATCAAGGGCATAATCAATATGCAGGAAGGTTTTTTGTCGCCCAGGATTCCTGAGGAAATTGACATGTAGTCGTTCGGAATTTCTGTTCGTAGTATCATGTCGCGTTCTGCAGCGGCCTGACCCACCAATCCTTCGGCGAAGCGAAACGATTTTTCCAGATATTTTTTACGGTGATAGGCGAAACTATTACGCAATTCTAATTTTTTATCATCTTCATTCACCACATAAAATGCGCCCTGAATGGCGTCAATTTTTTTGATGGCGAAACGGATAATTTCATCCCCGAGCGCATCGACGGTATCATGTGTACGAAGGATTTCTCCTGCTTCGGCAAGACCCAGTACAATCCAGTTGCGTTCTTTTTCTTTACGATCATTTTCTACCAGGTTGTCACGCATATTCATTAACGCGAGACCAACAGAGTCATTTTCACTTGCAGGTTTAAAGAACGTATTGAATTCTCCCTCTCCCACTTTTTGCGCGAATTGTGCATTTTGCTTCAGCATCTCTACGAGTTCGTTGACCCTTCGTTGCATCATGCCGAATTCGTCGAAGGAATAATTTTCCTGACGTTCGGGTAGTTCTCCCTTGGAAATCATTTGTAATACATGCTGCATCGAATCGAGAGGCTGCATGAAGGACCTGGAAAAGATCAGTGTCATTAAAACGGAGAATACGGAAATTGAAAGGCCCACATAAATGTGCGCCCGTATTTCTTTTTCGGGACGAACCGGGTCGGTGTGATAATCGATAAATAGAATTGATCCTACCGTCAACGCCGTCATGATCAACACCAGTGCCGTTATCTTCGAACTTATTTTAGTATTTCTGAACATGATCTTTTTTCAATTTATCTTATGACCTGAGCTAACATGCTTCCGACTTTCTCAAGATCAGCAACTGTATTTTTGTTGAGTTCTTTAAATGATGCGATTTCAATAATTCCTAGAACGTCTGCATTTTTCTTGATGGGAACAATTGCTAAATACGAAGGAGATGCGGCGCCCAGTCCAGAGAAAATTGTAATGTACCCCTCAGGGAGTTTATCCAAATATATTGGAACTCCTTCGGCTGCTACACGACCTACTAACCCTTCCCCAAAGGCGAATGCGGCTTTTGAACTACGTTCATAATCGAGTGCATAACCATATTTCAATTCGAGTATGTTATTCGATGCGGTATACACTGCTCCGGCTCCGGCTCCGAGTTGTTTGCATACTTCAGTGATTGTATTCTGAAGTATCTCGTTTTCGTTTTCGATTACCTTTTCAACGCGGTTGATGTTCAACGTAGAATGCATCGCAGCATGTTCTGTTTTTGCTTCGACAGCATGTTCTCTTTTTCGTTCGAGATAAACTACAGTCTGTTTTTTGGACTGTGCGGTGAGGTAGAGGGAGATCATGCCCATGGCAAATGTGCCTACAACCAGGCCGTAAAGACGCCACATGTTGTCTTCAGCGAGAAAGTTGGACAGCAAGTAAAGAGCTCCTGAAGAAATAACACTTCCCGTGAAATACAAGGTAGTGAGAACCAGGTGTGCTTTGGGTTTTATAAAAATTCCGATATTCATTTGTATTGTTGATTTAATTCTTTTAAAAAGCCAATGATCTGCTCAATATTCAATGTGTAGTCGATAGAAGTTAATGATAATGCTGCTTTGGGCATCGTGTCGATCATACACTCGATCGGGTCCTGCACGATGGTAAGACCGCCTTTATCTTTAATACTCTTCATGCCTTCCCCTCCATCGCGGTTTGCGCCTGACAATAAAATGCCGATGAGCTTGTTGCGGTATGCGTATGCAGTACTCGAAAGCGTGATATCAATTGACGGCCTGGAGTTGTGGACCATGTCTTCTGTAGACAATGAAAAATAATTTCCAAGTTCAACTGATAAATGGTAGTTGGCGGGTGCGAGATAAAAAATTCCTTTGCGGATAGATTCCTTGTCTTCAGGCTCTACAATTTTTAAGGTACTTTTTATCGACAGCGCTTCCACAAATCCGTGCCTTACATGTTTCAAGCGATGTAAGGCCGCAATAATGGGCAATGGAAACTCGGGAGGGATTTGTGAAAGTATTTTTATAATACCCTGGAAACTCCCCGCGGAACCACCGATGACAACGGCTTTATAACCTGAATTGAGATTGAACTTGTTCACGTTTTGGGTCGTTAGTCTTTTATTTTTTTAAATACTTTTTCCTCCTGGTTCACCACGATGAATCGATTGGAGTATTCGCACCAGATGATGGATTCCTTGGTCCCGATGGCGAGGTATCCATACTTGAAGAGACTGCCATGAAATTTTTTCAGCACTTCGTTTTGTAACGTTTGGTTGAAATAGATCATCACATTGCGACAAAGGATGAGATCAAATTTGTTGAATGCTTCCCCCAGCACAAGATCATGCTTGCGAAACGTTACATTTTTCAATAGGTCCTTATGGAATACTGCCTTGCCGTTTTCTTCTTTGTAGTATTCTTTCAGTGTTTTCTTTCCCTGGAAACGGATGTAATTTTTCTCGTTGATTTCCATGTTTTTCAAGGAATAGGTTGCAGCTTTAGCTTTTTCCAAAATTCCAGGATCCAGATCGGTAGCGTAGATTGTTACATGATCAATAAGCCCCATTTCCTTCAGCATAATATTCATGGAGATCACTTCCTCTCCGGAAGAACAGCCAGCGTGCCAGATTTTAAATTCCTTGTTGTTTAACAGAATACCGGGGATAATCTCTTCGCGGAGTAATCTCCAAAATCCAGGATCACGAAACATTTCTGTGACATTTACGGTAAGATCATCCAGAAATTCTTCGATGTAAGCAGGTTGCTCGTTTAGTTTTTTTATTAATGCTTCACCAGTTAATCCTTTTAGCTCAAGGATGCGTTGCATTCTTCTCTTGAAAGAGGACATCGCATAATCACGAAAGTCATATCCGTATTTGGTGTGGACTACTTCAGTTATCTTTTTTAAGTCGAGGATGTCTATATCGGGCGTCACGGTGATATGTTTAATTCGTAAATATTAATGTTTCAATGATTGGTAATTCAATTCTGGCTTAGCTTCAGTATTCATCGGTATCGAAAGCTGAAGAACTTGTTCAGTTTCGCTAAAAAAAAGAATGGAGAAGTCAGCATTAATTTGGGTTGCCTTCTTTTTAGCTACATAATAGTTGAATAGCAATGGATGAATCAGCAGGTCCTGGTATAAAGATGTTGGCTGTTCAATAGCATGCCGAATTTCTTCACTCGTCAAAAATCCGGTAGCTTTTATTTTCACATCCAGACAATGAACCAGAATGGCAAAATCAATTTCAATAGCAACTTCGGTTTCTATACTCACCGATGCCACAGGCAAACTGATGATGTAGAAGAATATATTGCTGATCAGCTGAGACACACAATGCTCATGAATTCCATTCAAGTCATGCGTTGGAGCTGTAAATCGGAATAGCACATTATCCAGTTCGCAGTTGTCTTCAAGAACTTTTTTGAGCGTGTTTTTTAATGTTGAGAATGTGATGAAACTCTTACTGTTATCCGGTAAGCTGTTGGCACTGGCGAGGTAGAGCAATTTGAACAACCGGTCATCCAGCTTTTTAGCATGGAGTTCGATCATAGCGGTCAGGTCATCAACCTCCTGATTGCTCTTGCGAATCTTCAAAAGATTGATCAACCCTTTGATTGTGGCTAAAGGTCCGCGAAGATCATGTGCCGTGCGGTAAATGAATGAATCGACTTCACGCTTTTGCGTAAGCAGCTCTTTTTTCAGATACAGATTATTTTCTGCAAGTTTTACCTTGAGCACGATGTACCCGTTAATCTCACTGATTAGACCCAGATAAAATCCGGCTATGGTAACCCTCAACGGTTCTCCGTTTTTGGTTACGAGATTGGCCGTGATATCATCAAAATACCCTTTTTTCAGTTTGTTTTCGAGCAGACTTTGAAGATCATCATCCGGACAGATGCTCGCTAATAACTTACCATTCAACTCAGAGGATGGATAACCAGTTAACTCCTCAAGATCCGTGCTGAACGCTTCAATCCGAAAGTCCATTTTCAAAATGATGGAATCGGTCAGGATAGAGTTCAGTTTCTTGATAACGTCATCCATGGAGATAACCAGGCTCGATATTTCAGATAGTGCGTTCACGGTGTGCTTCTTTGCCAAGGATCTATGCGAATACTTCTTCTTGTAATACAGGAAGCTTCATTTTTCTGGCCTGGCGGTTGTATAAAGCGCATGCCAGGTTTTCATCCTGAATGAGGTATTCGGTTCCGATGTATTTAATTATCTCTCCGTTTTCATTTTTTACAGGCACGAGTGCCAGATCTACCCAATAGTGGGTTTCATCTTTCGCTTTGTTTTTAATGATGCCTCTGAAAACGTCTCCTCCTTTAGCGGTTTGCCACAATTTTTTTGTCAATTCTGTTGGCATGTCGTCGCTGCAAAACATATTGTACGATTTGCCTATGAGGGCTTCAGGATGGTATTTTGAAATTTCACACAGCTTGTCGTTAACATACGTGATATTGCCAAACGTATCCGTTTCCGAAACCATGGTTGTTACACCCAGGGCTTGTTCGCGGATTTCAAGAGTTTCTTTCACTTTGTGAGCTTGTTCTTCTCTTTTCATCAATTCCTCCAATGCCTCTTCACTTCTTTTTTGTGCACGGTGCATTTCTTCCTGTGTGGCAGAAAGCTCTTCCATATTTTGACGCATTTCTTCTTCCTGAGCGCGCATTTGTTCAGCCTGAACTTGTGTTTCTTCAAGTAGTTTTTTGGTACGACCATTAACTTTTACAGATGAAATTGTTGAAGCAATACTTTCTCCAAGCTTCTGCACAAAGTCAATTTGGTGAGGGGCGATGGTCTGGAATGATGCAATCTCGACGACCCCAAAAACATTCTCCTCGATCTTCAACGGAACAATGAGCAGATTTTTAGGAAGCGCTTCTCCCAGGCCTGAAGTGATGCGTATATACGTATCCGGAATGTCAGACATATAGATCGTGTCCTTTTCCAGGATGCACTGACCTGTTATTCCTTCACCTAATTCGATACGTTTATTTAAATACTTCTTTCTGTCATAGGCATAGCAGGCTACAAGCTCGATGAATGTATCATTCGCGTGGTCATCATTGATGAGGAACAAGGCACCTTGACTTGCGTTCATGTATTTGACGAGGTTACTGATAATGTTATCAGAAAGCTCATCCAGATTGTTGTTGCGTGAGCGGAGGATATCGGCAAATTTTGCAAGTCCTTCAGACGCCCAGTTTCTTTTGCGGTCTTCTTCAGCAGCTTGTTTCAGGTTGCCACGCATCTGCAAGAGAGCGCCTCCCATCGTGTCATCTTCACCCAACAATTCGAAATTGCTTTCATAATTTCCTTTACCAATATTTTCAGCAAATTCTACTTTGGCCTTCAGGCCAGTGAGCATATTTTCAATCGCTTCTGCCATTCGGCCTATTTCATCGCGACCTTTTTTTAGCGTAACGGATACAAATTTTCCTTTTGAAAGGGTGGTGATCAATTCGCTCAGACCAGCAATAGGTTTGGTGATCGAATTGATTGAAAAATAAGTTGCATAAATGCCGATGATGATGAATAGAATAATATTACCGATGTACAAGTAGGATAGCATATCGGATGAATACTCTTTTTGTTCTTTCGCGTTTTTCAGCAATTGATTCTGACGCGCTGTTGCCAGCGTGATCAGCTCCGTAAGCTTGGTATAAGCGGGTGTGATTTTTTTATCCATCGCAGTAATGGCCTCATCCACGGCAACATCATCGCTATATGATTCCTCTGTCGTCAGTCTGTCCATTACGGGCAATTGCTCTGCCAGCAAAGCATCAAGGGTTGATACAATCGAACGGGCTTCTTCAGCTGCCGTGGTATCATCCAGCCTGTCTATAATTTTGAGATGATTTTCTTTTTGGGAGATAATCTCTTTGGTGTGAATCGATTTTAATTTTTCTTTTTCCTGTACGTTGGGCTGATAGATCCAATTGTTCGTCAGTTTGTAGGATTCCGAAGCAAGCATTTCCGTTTCTTTTAAGGAAAGCACCATAGGATAGTACGCTTCCGAAACCAGGTTATCAATTTTTCTATTTTGCCAGGCGGTATACATGCTTACCAACGTGGTAATGAATGCAAGGCAGATAATTGCGGCATAGCCGAAAATAATCTTACCTACGATGGAGTTTTTAAATTTGCGAAACATGTGTGATAGCTTTTTATTTTTTAAATGATTGTTGATGCATTCGAAGTGGTGCCACGGCAGTATCTCCTAAATACTGTCCGTGGTCCTTGCTTCTAACCTAACCCCTTATTTTTATTGTACGATGAGAACTACTTTTACTTTTGTTTTGGCCTCGGCGGTCAATGACGCTGCGTTCACAAATCCAATGGCGCCAGCTTCTTCAGAAACGAAATTGATGATGTCGGCATCGGATGCGAATTTGTCCTGCGGTTTTTCAGCACTTTCGTATTGTTTCTGTGTAAAATATGTTTCCACATCACTTGCCGACATACTCAGAACCTTTGAATAAAAGGCATCCTGTTCTGCGCATTTCGATTTTCGGTCAGCAGGCTTAATATTCTTGTTCAGGTCAGGCCAACGTTTTTTAATTTTTCGTAGCCAGTATAATTTAACTTCTCCTGATGAAAGCTTGCTGATGGTATTTTCTTTATTCACGATCACAGCTATTTCTGTGGGTGCGGGCGCAAATGCTGTCAATGTCACGAATAGCATGAGCACGTAAATGAGTTTTGATTTCATATTGATTCTGTTTATAGGTTAGAATGCAAAAGCAAGCTGCACACGTACCTTGTTGGTGTTTGTTGTGTTGGTGAAAGCATCATCAAGTTTTACAGAACCCACCGTAATGTCCTGGTAGAAGAGCTTTGTGCTGTTTACCTCATACTCAAATTTGCAGATGAGGTTCGAACTGAATTTGTAACGAACACCAAGATTAAATTGAGTTCCTTTTACAGGAAGAGGAGCGAAGTAAGGATCAGATTCCGTGGTTGACTTACCAGCCTGCACATAGTTCAGTAATGCATAGGGCGTAATTTTGTCAGTGACCTTGTATCCACCATAGATATAATAGGAGTGACTGCTCCGGCTGCCAATGTTATCGAACTTGCTGGTTTGTGTCAGGAGTTCTGCAATTAGCTCGGGTTTCTTTTCAGGATTCATGTAAGCAACTGAAGCCACAAAAAGATTAAGGTTTCCATTGTTTGGCAATGCTGCGATTGAACCGTTAGGATTTGATTTTCCTTTTTCGATCCTATCGAACATGGCTGACCCGCTGATCTTAAGACCATCAACAGGTTCTGCGCCAAGTTGACCCGTAACGGCAATGTGGTTATCGCCCTTATCGTTTGAACCATAGTAGCCAATACCATTGCCGATCATAACGCGGTAGAATGCGCGGGCTGGAGAGATGTTATCCCCTTCGAGCTGAATTCCTGTATCACGATACTGAAGCACACCACCTTCGCTTATTGGACGAATTGCGGAAGGACGTTGAATGGTAGGTTGTAATACAAGTCCTAACGTAAACTGGTTATTCCAGTACCCGATAGGCGTAAACATTTTCCCAAAGCGAATGCTGAAATAATCCTTTACATAGTAACGGAGCATCAGACGTTGAACTTCGAAATTGAATGTCTTTCCTGAATTGTTAAAGCTTACTTCGCTCAATACCGAAGCACGTTCACTTAATTGAGATGTTACAAAAAGGACGAAATTACCATTGTTGAAGTTGGTCTTTGAGTGGTACGTCGTGTCTTTCTTGATGTATTTGCCAGCTGGGCTAACACCGCCAAAGTAATTTTTTTCGTTCGAACTGGTTTGACTGATTTCCGGTTGACCGAAGAAACGGATTTTTGTTTCCTGAGCGAACACATCTGTTATACTTAACATGAGGGCGCAGGCTGCGATTGTGAGGAAAATTTTTTTCATTTTGTTTTACTGGTTAAAATTTTAAAGTGTTTCTTTTTTTAATGCAATATTATAGCTGAACATCAGCGCGGACTACCGCAAACGAGTAAGTGGTTTGATTGATTGAGTAAGTGAATCCTGGTAGTATCATTTGGTTCGGGTGGTGAAGATGTTCGGATTTGTAATTGATTTATTCGGGTATGCACAATAAGGCGCTCTTACGAAATTTTAATTTCGATAAGTCATCATGAGCGTTTTAAAGAGCTTTAATTGACGGGTATCTCGATCAGATTCAAATCGATGAGTCTCGATTCTTCGGCACCGATACTTCCATAACCTAAAAGACCTCCGGAAGCTTTGGCAACTTGCCTGGCAAGTTCGCGCAGACTGTTGTGAAGATTGATGATAAATTGTCTATCAAGTTTTTTTAAAACAGGATTGGCATCAACAATTTTTTTTGAATGGTAGGTAGTGCGTTCGTGTTCACTCCTGGGAGAATTATGGAGCAGGATTTTTATTTTATCCTCAAGATCTTCACTCACTTTGTTGTAAAATTCAGAAAGGGATTTTGAAGCGGTTTTTCCGGATTGAAGATTAATAACAGAAACCGCCCGTTTGATCTCCGCTTCTTCAACGTGACCGTCTGCTGAGGCAATCCAAATCGCAATGTGAAATGGCAGAGCATACAAAATGTTTTGCTCGTCATGAGATAGGTGATCGATTTCCATAGTAATTATTAGTTAAAATATTCAGTGTTATTCAGTTATTCAATCACGGTAAACTTTATAGCGTTTAGCATGGATTCGGTGTTTGGACCGTCCGATATCCACATCGTAATAATATGCTCACCTTTGGCAACCAGTCTGATCGATTGGGAATAGGGTTGTTCGGTGGCTCCATCAATCTGATAGTAGATGGTAGATGATTCGACACCCTGTATTGTTAAAACTGTTCCTTTTGGAAAAACGTGAGATTTAGCGGAAATACTCGCAGGACAATCTGTTAATGAAAAGCGGAGAAGCTCAATGGTCTTAAATTGAAAAATGACTTCGGATTTCTTCTCAATTCGAGGAGTAAGAAAAAGAGGACCGAGGAGTAACAGCGTTATTATAATCGTTTTCATATTATTGATCTCAAACCAGCTGGCTGATTATTTTTGATGCAATATTATGAGTGGATGTTGGCCCCCGCACCCACGAATGAGTGCCCGGTGACAATGAGTGTGCAGATGGAGGAAGCGTTTCTGTCTTTCGCCTTAGTCAATCAGCAAGTAAAAACCCTGGAAATTTTAATGATAGGGTTAGAAATTACCCTATTCGGATGAAAATTGCGTATGATTTAATCTTTTGTGCCTATTCGTGCGAGGAATCCTTCCTTTTTTCGCTTCGAAACATCGAGGGAACGGTCATCCCTCATCACGACATACCCCCCTTCGCCGCGGACATATTTCTTTATTGCGTTGAGATTGATCAGGTATGAATTATGAATGCGGTAGAAATTATGGTCCGCAAGAATTTCGTCATATTCTTTCAGCGTGCGACTTACAATATGCTTCTTTCCGTCATCGGTAACGATTTCAGTGTAATTACTGGAAGCTTCACAATAAACGATGTCGGATACCTTCACGAAGTGTAATCCCTCAAACGTTGGCAGAGCCAGTTTATAATTTTCAGAAGAGGTTACGCGTAAATTTTGAACCAAATGTTCAAGCTTTACGGAGAGATTATCATTTAGTTTTTTATTCAGCTTACTGATGGACAGCTTTAACTCTTCGATGTCGATGGGTTTTAACAGGTAGTCAATAGCAGAAAATTTGAAGGCTTTGATGGCATATTCAGAGTAAGCGGTGGTAAAAATAACTTCGAAATTAATATCCTTTATGCGCGTGAGGAGGTCAAACCCGGTTTCCCGCTGCATCTGAATATCCAGAAAAACCACTTCAGGCTTATGCTCCTGAATGGCTTTTATTCCTTCATCAACGTTTTGACATAAGGCACATACCTTCACACCATCGCAAAAATCCTCGATCAGGATTCGAAGGCTTTCTCTGCTTTTAGATTCATCGTCAACTATAATGCTCTTCAACATGCCAACGTTAAAGTACTTTCTTTTAGAACCAATGTAAAGGAGGTTGAACTATTTGTTTTAGCCGGCTCAAAATTAATGCAAAAAGTGTTTGTAAAGGCTAACGCATCGTACGGAAAATGATCTAACGCAATTTGTGCAACAGATCCGATTACTCGATCAGCACCTGAATCCTCACCCGGGTCCCGCAGGGTCCGTTTTTATCCTGAAGGTCCTCAATTTCGAAAGCCGTATGATGATTGGCGTTGATAAGTTTTAGGCGCTCTTCGGTAAGCCTGATGCCCATTGAATTGTGCGGCTGGAAACTGTGGTTGCGCAACTTCATCGCAGCTTCGCGGCCAATGCCGTCATCTTCAATTTCAAAAATAAGGGCTTGGTCATTTTCCCGAATACGGATCGACAACGTTCCCTTTTCTTTCTTGTTATACAATCCATGCAGGATGGCATTTTCAACATAAGGCTGGATGAGAAGTGATGGCATTTCAATCGTGGTGTCCAAATCGGGATCGATGTGAATATCAAAGTCAAACCGATTTTCAAAACGCGTCATTTCGAGGTTGACATAATTTTTTAACATATCAATTTCTTCCGATAATTTGATTTTGTTATCCACCGAATGTGTAAGGATGCTTCGGATCAATTTGGAAAATGTAGACAAGTAATTGATGGCGTTGAGGCGGTCATTCTTGGCGATATAAAATTGGATGGAATTCAATACGTTAAAGATGAAGTGGGGGCTCATGACTGAGCGTAGCGCCATTAACTTTAGTTCACCAATTTTTTTATTGGCGTCCGCCAACTCCCTGTCGCGTGCTCTTCGGTCTGTTACGTTGTCAGCAAAAACACTTACGCCAACGATGCGATCACCTTCTATGATTGGACTTATCGAATATTGAAGATCAATTCCAAATCTTGTTTCTTCAAATGTGTGAACCTCACCTGACAGCGCCTTGTTGTATAAGGCTTTCCACTTTTCTTTCATAACCAGAGCCGTGGGTGAGGTTAGGGATCCAACAATCGTTGAGCCCGTAAACACTTCTATTTTATACTGATCCCAGATGTGCTTGGCCAATTTCTTGTTGTACGTAAGTAATCTGTAATCACGATCGACCGACCAGATCATTACTTCAGTATTATTTATCGTAGCATTCAGATTAGCCTCGCTCAACACTAACTGCCTTTGATATTCCTTTTGCTTCGTGATGTCACGAATAATTGCAATGAGATGATTTTCCCCCGTTAGAATAACACGTTGAGCCGATATGGTTGCAAAAAAAGTTTCCCCGTTTTTCTTTCTGAACTGGGCTTCCTGGAAGACACTACCATGTTCATAATACATATTAAAAAAAGCTATCCTTTCGTCAGGATCAGCCCAGATTTCAACTTGTTTTTGTTGTGCACTGAACCCGATAACTTCAGATCGGGTAAACCCGGATACTTCTTCTAGTTTTCGGTTAGCCTCCACAAATACCAAATCGCGTTCGCGAATGATGAACATCAGATCCGGCCCCATATCAAAGGCCTTGGAAAATTTCTCTTCAGCGGCCTTTCGGTCGGTAATATCTTCGATCTGCGCAACAAAGTACAGAGGATTGCCATCCGCATTGCGGATCAACGAAATATTTAAGTTTACCCAAACTGCGGAATTGTTTTTGTGGAGTTTGCGAACTTCCAGTCTGTTAGACTGTAATCGACCATGAAGAATTTGGTCCAGTGCTGTAAGCACCCGTTCCAGATCTTCGGGGTGTGAGGTGGTGTGAAAACTTAGCGTATGCAGTTCTTGTTCAAGATATCCAAGAATGTAACATAGCTCGTGGTTTACTTTTAGATAATTTCCTTCCGGAGATATCAAGGCCATACCAATCGATGAATCTTCAAAGGCCCCTCGGAATTTAGCTTCACTGATCTGAACAGCGTTTTGTACTTTACGTAGTTCCGTCACATCACGCACGATGGCCATGATCTCATTCTCCCTGAATTTTTTCACGTTGGCTTCAACAATCCGGATGCTTCCGTCTTTGTGAAGCATGTATCGTTCATTCGTTATATGTTCGCCCAACGCAAGTAAATCAAACCGAACCGGCTTTGACTTTAAGCTATTTGGTTCAATAATGTTATTGATATTGGACAACAATAGTTCTTCCCGGGAATAGCCAAGCATTTTCCGCAAGCTGGCGTTGACGTCTATGAAATTGCCATTAAAGTCAGTAATAAAAATAGCGTCTGACGCCTGCTCGAAGAGCGACCGGTATTTATATTCACTATCACGAAGCATTTCATCGGCTTCCTTATAATAGGTGATGTCATGGCAGATGCCTCTCGCACCCTTAATGTGGCCTTCATCCCAAATGGGAAATGCATAGACACGCACCCATTTGCGATATCCCATCGGGGTCTTGGTCTGTAAGGTCATGTCATACGGTTTCCCGGTGCGCAATAATGCCACCATCGCATCAATTAGTACTTTGCCGTCGTCTCCCCACAATACGCGCCAAAGATTTCTGTTTTGCAAATCGAAATTTTTATCGACACCAAGAATATTATACATCTCATCAGACCAAAAGAAAAATGCGTTTTTGAGTGTATACTCCCAGCTTCCGATTTTTGCGATTCGTTGTGACTGATTTAATATAAATTCCCGTTCGCTTAATTGCGTAAGATTGGCAAGAAGCTGTTGGTTCAATTGATGAACTTCATCCGCGGCCTGTTGTTGAATTAATTTATTTTTTTCTGCCAGTTCCTGTACGAGACGTTCGTTAAGTTGCTCGCTTTGCTCTACCACTCTCTTTAGAATAAAGCAACTTAAGCTTATCGTGAGAAAAGAAATAAGCGCACGCATATTGTTGAAGGCATACATGGGATCTGAAATGCCATGCTGCCAAAAACCAACACCAAAAAAGGTATAAATGGAATCGAAAAAAAGAATGGCAAGTAATGGCGCGAGCAACCCACTAATGACTAACCAAAGCCTCTTTAGGTTAAAAACAAGAAAAGGAAAGCATGCAAAGACGAGGAGAAACAAACGGACACCTACAAATGAAGAAGGAGATGTGGCTGCCGGATCGTCCTTTAAATCGGAAATGCTTAGTGCCAATACAAATAAAGATGGCAGCCAGCACAGCAGAATCCTGCTGATAAAAATGAAACCAAAGCGGTTTAAGATGAGCGGAATTAAAAAAAAGATGGAACTAATGAAAAATTTTGTATAGAGAAGCTGATCCCACGGTGAGTAAAAATTTCTCGTGATAATGAGTAAAATAGGAGCGGAAGCGACCAGCAGTGAAATGGCATTCGTCATAATGACATTTCTCCTTTCTGATTCAGAATCGGCACGGGAAACGCCGTAGGAAATCAGCGATTTAATGATTGCCTTCACGTTAGAAACAGATCAGATAGATGAACACATGATTATTCATACGTTTTAAAGTAAAATGGGATTTTGACCAATTGAGAAAAGTCTTCCCCCGCTTCTTCCATGTCTTCATCGTCTTCGTTGAAATACCATTGAACATTCGCGTTTTTTACTTTTTCCAGTGCCGCCAGGACATCTAAAATAAGTTTGGAAGACGCTGTGTTGAAATAATCCAACTTAAATATAAGCTCTGTAACCGTATTCGGATTAGAAGCATACTCTTCAATCCAACGAATCACGGGCTTATAGAAGCCGGTGGCATTTTCAGGAAGCGATCTTCCCGAAATTTCGAACACTCCCTTTTTTTTATCGAGTATTATACTGGGTGTTTCTTCGGTGCCCTCAAGGTTCAAAACTTCCATAGATTTAATGTTAATGCTTGTCGACAAAGATCGCGAGAACTTCCCGAAGAATTACTCAAGGTTCTCTTTTCCGAAAGAAAAGGGCAGAAGTGAGGCAGCAGATTCACAGGTAGTCCATTTTTCTTTCGGCCCGAGCATAATGAGCTCAATGTTTTTTTTTTGGCGTTGCTCATATTCCAGAATAACCTGCCTGCATGATCCGCAGGGAGCAGCAACCACCAATTCTTTATGATTCTTTTTATGTGCTACAACAGCAAGTTTTTTTATTTTTTTTCCTGGATATTGTGAGGCCGCAGCGTAGAGTGCCACACGCTCAGCACACATGCACAGTGGATATGCGGCATTTTCCTGATTGGCACCGAGAACAACCGTACCGTCTTCCAGGATTAAGGCGGCGCCAACAAAAAACTTCGAATACGGTGCGTACGCATCTTTCGTAGCCTCTTTTGCTTTATGCACCAGATACTTTGATTCTGAATCCAGATCCTCAATGTTTTCAAATACGGAGAATTCTTTTGCAGGCATGGGAGGTGAAAAATTAGTACACAGTGAAAGATAACATTTTTTAAGGGATCAGTAAACTGCTAATCCATTTTCTGCAGCAGTTCGTAGCCTTCGTCTCTGAGGAGTCTGCTTCCCGATGCTGCAGCTACTGCGAGCTGATCGCAACGCTCATTTTCATAATGGCCCGCATGTCCTTTGATCCACTGAAATTTTGGTTTTAGTTTTTGATAAAGAGGAATAAAACGTTTCCAAAGATCAACATTGGCTTTGTTCTTAAATCCTTTTTTTTCCCAATTCCAGATCCAGCCTTTTTCAACAGCGTCTACCACATATTTGGAATCTGAAACAACCGTAATCGGTAACCCGGTTTTCGTGATGGCTTCGAGGCCTGCAATGACGGCCAACAATTCCATTCGATTGTTTGTTGTGAGACGATAGCCCTGGCTAAGTTCTTTTTCATGTTCTCCAAATTTCAAGATCGTTCCATAACCTCCCGGCCCAGGATTGCCTTGTGCTGCGCCATCTGTATAAATTCTAATCATTTGTTAGCAAGTCATAAAATTAAACCGAGGTATAGTTTTTAAAGATTTTTACAGAAATGGCCAATAGAATAACTCCAAACACTCTGCGTAATACGGCAAAGCCAGATTTTCCAATTACCCGCTCAAGCCATGTGGAGGCGCGAAGTACGATGTAGATGAAAACAAGGTTCAATAATATTCCTATTAAAATGTTTCCCTCGTTGTATACAGCGCGCAGGGACAGGATTGTTGTCAGTGTACCTGCACCTGCAATAAGGGGAAAGGCAATGGGCACAATGGAACCAGTACCTTTTGCGTCGGGATCATCACGGATAAGGGTTATTCCCAATATCATCTCCATGGCAACAATAAAGATGACAATGGCACCAGCCAATGCAAAAGAAGCAACATCCAGTCCAAACAAATCAAGAATTGATTTTCCAAGATAAAGAAACCCAACCATGAGACCCGCTGATATTAGCGTAGCCTTTTCTGCATGAATTCTTCCTTCCCGTTTGCGGATGGCAATAATAAATGGCACTGACCCCAATATATCAATCACTGAAAATAAGATCAGTGAGATGGACAAGACATCTTTTAAATTGAGCATGACACAGGTGTTTTAAATTGCTAAGGTAAGCCCGTTAATAATATAAAACACATGTACTGTTGTGTGCAAACGCAAAGGTTGGATTTACAAGATCGCTCCAGAGGAGTGAGAAAAGACCTATTTTCTGTTAATTAACCACATCATGGCAAGCGCATAACCTTCAAGCCCAAACCCGGTAATCATTCCAGCACACTTTGATGTGATCAGACTTTTATGTCTATACTCTTCCCTGGCATAGACGTTCGATATATGTACTTCAACGACAGGAGTTTTAATACTGCCAATCGCGTCGTGAATCGCCACCGACGTGTGTGTGTATGCTCCGGCATTCAGGATGATGCCGTCATAACCAAATCCGGTTTCCTGAAGCTTATTAATAAGCTCGCCTTCAATATTTGATTGGAAGTAACTGAGGTCAACCGTAGGAAAGCTGGCTTGAAGCGTTAAAAAAAAAGTATTGAAATCAAGTTTACCGTAAACATCGGGTTCCCGCTTGCCCAGTAAATTAAGATTAGGACCGTTGATGATTTGAATTTTCATAAAGGCAAGTTAATGGTCTGTTGTCAATCACCCATGCTTACGATAAAAAAAATGAAGGATATTGAAGATTGGGCGGGTTGTAATTGACACGCCTTACATCGTACTTCGTATTTTACCTCATACCATGTGGCTTTCGCAAATCAAGCAATTTGGAAATTATCTTAAACTTGAGCGATCTCTTTCGGATAATTCAATTCAAGCTTATGTGAGAGATGTAGAAAAACTCATGCAATTCATGGAGATGACACATCACGGTATTTCACCTTTCCAGGTCACCGCTAAACAACTTCAGGGCTTTGTGCAGTTTGTAAACGAACTGGGCATGAGTTCTTATAGTCAGGCGAGAATACTTTCAGGAGTTAAGGCATTTTATAAATACCTGGCGTTTGAAGAATTGGTGGAAAAAGATCCTACGGCCCTTATTGAAGGCCCTAAACTTGGTAGAAAACTGCCCGATGTACTTTCCTATGATGAAATTGTAAAATTGTTGGAAGCATTGGACCTGTCAACACCGGAGGGTGGAAGAAATCGCGCTATTCTGGAAGTGCTTTACAGTTGCGGATTGCGCGTGTCAGAATTAGTTGACCTAAAAATGATCAATGTTTATTTTGATTTGGGCTTCCTTCGTGTGATTGGCAAGGGCAACAAAGAACGACTTGTGCCCATTGGCAGAGATGCCATCAAATTTTTAAAAATTTACCTGAATGATATTCGCGTTCATGTACCTGTAAAGCCAGGATTTGAAAGTTATGTTTTTTTAAATCGCCATGGCCGGAAGCTTACCCGTGTGATGATTTTCACGATTATTAAAAACCTTGCACAGAAAGCCGGCATTAAGAAAACAATTAGCCCGCATACCTTTCGTCATTCTTTTGCCACGCATCTTGTTGAAGGAGGTGCCGACCTTCGGGCCGTGCAGGAAATGCTCGGCCACGAGTCGATCACCACCACAGAAATCTATACCCACCTGGATCGGGAATACCTCACCCAGGTGATCAGGGAGTTTCATCCAAGAAGTAAAAAGAACTGAATATAGAGATAGGTCTTTTATTCGGAGAGTTCATTAACTTTGGGTATGAAATTTAAATTGTTGCTGTTGCTTTTACCCATTTCGGTGATCGGCCTGTCACAGGGTATAAATATAGAGTACGACAAAAATCGCGACTTCAGTAAATACACAACCTTTTCCTTTGGCGAGTCTGAAATTATCACTCCCAAAGACCAAAAAGTTTTTGAAAGTGATAAGGTTCATGGTTGGGTAAAGGATGCAATAACCAGCGAATTGGAAGCTAAGGGTTTGAAAAGAATGGATTCATTAGGGGATCTGACGGTCAGTTACATCATAGGATCATCCAGCCGTTCTGAAATTGAAAATGTAGGTCCACTGGGGGGTACGCCTGGCATGGTGGCACAGCCTATGTCATCGATGCGCGACTTCACAATGGGGAGCTTTATCATTGACCTGAATGATAAAAGTAAAAATCTGGTGTGGCGGATTAATGCTGAAACCCAGGTTACCACCGCCGAGGCGCAATCTTCCATCGAAAGAATTGTAATGAAGGGATTTCAAAAATACGGTAAACCCGTAAAAAAGAAAAAGAAGAAATAATCTTCATGTATAGATCGCTTATTCGTCCGGTACTTTTTCTTTTTGATCCGGAAGTTATTCACCATTTTATCTTTAGACTGTTGAGATTGGCAGGAAAAATTCCAGGCATCTTTTTTCTCAATGCGGCCGTTTTTGATTTCAGACACAAGAACCTCGAGCGGAATTTACTAGGGCTTCATTTTAAAAATCCGGTGGGGCTTGCTGCGGGGTTTGACAAGGATGCCAGGCTGATTGATGAGATGGCCTCGTTTGGTTTTGGATTTATTGAGATCGGCACACTAACGCCCAAAGCGCAGCCGGGAAATGATAAACCAAGACTATTCCGGTTGCCTGAAGATCAGGCCTTGATAAATCGAATGGGTTTCAACAACGGAGGCGTCCTTCAAGCCATTGAGGAATTGAAGAAAAGAAGATCAACGGTGATCATTGGGGGAAATATTGGAAAGAATAAAATCACACCGAATGAAGATGCGTTTCACGATTACAATTATTGCTTCGAGACGTTGTATTCGTATGTGGATTATTTTGTTGTGAACGTAAGTTCTCCGAATACACCTGGCCTGCGCGAACTGCAGGAGAAGGAACCATTAAAAAAATTACTCAATCATGTGCGGGCATTAAGTCAAGCCAAAGAAAAACCAAAAGCTATATTGTTAAAAATTGCTCCCGACCTTACTGTAGAACAATTGGATGATGTCATTGATATTTTAAAAGAAACACAAACCGATGGAGTCATTGCAACCAACACAACAATTTCGCGTGATGGATTGAGTACACATGAAGAAAAAGTAAAAGAGATTGGATCTGGAGGGTTAAGCGGAAAGCCATTGACTCAACGCTCGACGGAGACCATTAAATATCTTCGCTCACGGCTGGGTCCTTCCTTTCCGATCATTGGTGTAGGGGGAATTATGAATGAGAATGATGCGTTGGAGAAACTACAGGCAGGTGCGGATTTAGTACAGCTTTACACGGGGTTCATTTACGAAGGCCCGGCGCTTATTAAAAGGATAAACAAGAGGCTTGTTCAGGCGACGATTTAATTCAGAGGTGCTTTATAAAAATCCAAGCATTTTCAATAAGCTAATGGCTTCAAGCGAACTTTTAACTCTGAGTTTTTGCAAAACGTGTTGACAATGTTTTTTTAAGGTATCAAAGCTGATGCCTAGCCGTTCGGCGATCTCAGTTCGCTCATCGCCTTTGCTTATATATTGGAAAACTTCCAGCTCGCGTTTACTTGGGCACTCCAGGGTGATTAATTTTCCTTCTTCAAGATTGTATTCGTAAAGCCTGTTTTCTTTACCATTAGTAAGACGCAGATGCATCGACTTATCATTTTTATAATTGGTTGCATCGGAAACGAGAATGAGCTGAGCGGCAATGTTTCCGTCTTCATCATGTTTTAATACCGATCCTTGCTGAATCAACCGGATGTATTCTCCGTTGGGTTTGGCAAAGCGATGGTCGCGATAATTTCGATGTTGCACCCGCTCAGAATCAGGAAGGTTCCTGTAGTAATTGGTGATCAATTCTGTAAAATGACTTAGTCCCGGAAGATCATCAGGATGGAATTTACTATACGCGAACTCAACGCCACCATCAACAAAATTCTGATCATCCCAGCCAACCAACTCTTTCACATTCCCGCTCCAGTACAAAAATTTCATATCCTTAACATCCACTACGGCGGTTACGGATCTATTCTGGGCCATCGCCAGGGTAAGAAGTGGGTGATCGTGGTATGAGGACTTTAAGTAATCCAGATCTTCTTTAAGTTCGTGTGCCTTCCACCACTTCCTGAAGTTTTCCCAGGCAATCGAATTGTTCATGTGTTTATTTTCTCCCGGAAATGTAGTGACTCTACCGGGATTCAAAAAAAATGTTTTCAATTAATGAATGATTTGTTTTTTTGGTACGTATTTATTGGGAGTTTTTTATCAATTCAATATTGCAATTAAAAATATTTACCCAATACAATTATTTTTAAAAATCACTAAAGGAATCGCAAACGATTGATAAAAAACTTACGTAAGGTTTTATTCATGTTAAATCGAGTAACTTTTTGTGAAATGCAGGTCCGCGAAAAAATCTGTCCAAGGCAAATTTCAGAATACCACAACGGGAGCGATGATCAGAAATTGCTTAATGAACGTTCATGAAAAAGTAGGGGGGCAAGCTGCAGACCAATTGCCAGTTCATGGGTAGCAAACTGACTACCAACGGATTGATTGGTTGGTAATTCAAATACATATCCGAAGCGAAATTTTTCTTTTACCAGAGCCTGAAACAGAAAGCCATAGGTGCCAAAGTTCCGTGTAAATATACCCGCTGTATACATTGCATTTATATTAATGTTGAAGCCAACATCGGCAGATAGAGGTGCGCCCTGCACGCCCCGCAATAAAACGGAAGGTTTCAGTCGTATATGTTCATTCAGGTAATGCACATAAGCTCCAAGGAGGTAAAAGTGCTGGTTATATAATTGAAATTCCTGACCGCCGTTGTCAAATGTTGATGGAAGGAGTCTGGGCACTGAGAATCCAATAAAATATTTTTCACTTTTAAGTATGGCGCCAACACCAAGATTTGCCCGTGTTCCCCGGTTGCTTCCCGTAAAGGCAATATCATTTGGGTCGTAAAGATTCAGATTTGAATAGTTTGCCTTATAGCTTAGTAATCCCGTGCGCATACCAAAACTGAAAGTACTATTGCTAAAATTGAGTTTGTAAGCAAACGACACATTCGCTTCGGTGGTCGAGACATTGCCGAGGCGATCATTGATCAATAACACTCCGGTGCCCACCTTGTTATCAACCAATGAGGTATGAGCGCTCGTGTAAAATGTTTGCGGGTTACCTTCATAGCCCGTCCACTGTGTGCGGTAGCCTGCCATGGCATTGAAATTATTCGTTAACCCTGCGTATGCTGGATTTATTAGCAAAGGATTAAGCATGTATTGAGAATAAAGCGGATCCTGCTGCGCGGTAACCGTTGTAATTTCTAAGAGTCCGGATATCACAAGTAAAAGTATTTTTTTATTCATGATCCTAACGTTTAAGTGAAAGGTAACCCGATTTGGTTTCTTTACCACTGCTAAATTCTATTTTATAGAAATAGGTTCCGGAGGGAATTTCATTTCCGTTGTTGTTAAGTCCTTTGAACACACGTGTTTTATTGTCGTAGTCTGAAACACTAAAAACCAAATCACCCCAACGGTTATAGATCGATACACGGTTTGTTTTTGTTTCTTCAATGGCTTCAATGTATTGAATGTAAAAAATGTCATTATCACCATCATCGTTGGGAGACATGCCATTATAGACTACAATGTCACCCAGGACACTAATAGTAATTTCTTTTTGCACACAAGCACCCAGTAAATCACAAATTTTAAGCATCAGTTTTTCTGTTCCGGAAAATGAAATGCCGGTATAATCCAAAATCAGATTTCGTTGTGCATCAATGGAAGCTTTTGCACCGCTTGCAGGTTGTACAATTACTTCTAAGGACGATAAATCAAGGTTATTATCAGGATCGCTGAGCAAATTCAGCAAACTCACAGTCACCACACCGTCAATGGAAGCCTCTACAGTTGTGGGGGCAATCGCAGGAGGTTGGTTGGTGGTACAAGGCTGTACTATAGCCGTAACAATTGAGCGCAAACTTTCACATGTACCGTCGTTAATGGCAACGTAATACGAAGTCGCTGTTGTTAGCACAGGTGTTGTGAATGTATTGTTGACAGCACCCGCAATTGCTATTCCGCCCGATGACACACTATACCACCGATATTGACCAGCAGTACCACCGGCAGCAGAAAGTGTAAACGTGCTGGAAGTACAACCTGTAGCACCCATTGTGGTTGGTGCTGCCGGAGATGTATTGATTGTTGCTGTCACCATCGTTCGTGTACTTTCACATGAACCGTTGTTGATAGTAACGTAATAGGAAGTTGTCGTTGCGAGCGAAGGTGTAGTATATGTACCGATCACTTCTCCACTAATGGGTGTACCGCCGGATGCTGATGTGTACCATCGATACTGACCGGATGTCCCTCCTGAAGAAGTTAGTGGCACAGACCCCGGACCACAACGACTTGCTCCGGTTGCTAAAGGAGCTGCGGGCAATGAAACAATGGTGGCAACAGCTTCCGTACGTGTACTTTCACAGAATCCGTTGTTAATGGAAACGAAATAAGATGTTGTTGCCGAAAGCGAGGGTTTTGTAAAAGTACTGTTGGTTTCTCCTGTTTGCGCTGTGCCACCAGAGGCAACATCATACCATCGATATTGGCCATTGACTCCTCCTGTTGCAGTCAATGTTATTGCAAAGCCTGAACACGCGGAATCCGGAGTAGTTGTTGGTGCCGCTGGTGCTGCTGAGATGGTTGCCGTTACGGCAGTCCGCGCACTTTCACAACCATTAAAGATTGATACGTAATAGGAAGTGGTTGCCGAAAGTAAGGGCGTTGTAAAAGTACTGTTGATTTCTCCTGTTAGTGCTGTGCCACCTGTTGCAACATCATACCATCGGTATTGACCTTCAAGACCACCGGAGGCCGTGAGTATGAAGCTAGTGTTAAAGCAACTTGAGGCACCAACAGCTACGGGTCCAATTGCTCCGCTGAGTGATAGGGATGCGGCATTTGAATAACCATCTCCTGTTCGATCACCGTAAATTTTACAACGATAATCTCCCACTCCAAAATTTCCTGCCGTGTTTACGGTAAGCATGGAAGTAGTTGTACCTGAATAACCTCCGGTATCACTAATGTCTTCAAATAATGAAGTTGCGGTATTAAATTTTTGCCAACGATATAAAATGGGATAGTCCGTGGTAGCACTTACGCTGAATGTTGCTGTTGTATTATTACAGGTTGATATGTTTGACGGATGTGTATCGATGCAAAAAATGGGAAGGCCGGGGCTGAGCTTACTGATAAAAATATTTGAACCATTCACATTAGTCAATCCAAATTCGCACGAGCCCGGATCGAAATCAACCCCTCGTGCATACCTACCGGTTATGTAAACATCGCCTGCAGAATTTACGGTAATACCACCAGGGGTAGCTGATGTAATACTTCCACTAATTCTTCTCATCGTTGTTACCCAATTGAAATCTCCGCTCGAGTTCAATTTTAATGTGAACGTGTTTAGAATAGATAGGCCATTTAAACCACGCGACTCGTTCAATGGTCCCGGATCGAAATCTGTAGTAGCTGTGAAATAGCCTGTAGAATAAATATTTCCAGAGCCATCAAATGCCAGATCATAAAATAATACAGATGCGCCAGCACTGTTGGGTTGGAACACTTTCCCCCAAACAAAATTCCCACTCGAGTTTAGTTTTGTCACGTAATTGGCACCATTCCCTGTTCCATTAAAAACACCGACCCCCGGATCCAAGTCCACAGTTCCGGTAAATGCACCTGTGATATAAATATTATTTGACGCATCTACCCTGACTGCGTTGCCAGAAGCATTATCAACGAGGTAATGATTTTGATAGACACCTGTTGAATTAAGTTTTAATAAAAAGGCTGCTCCATCAACAGATATGTTTTGATTGGCAGTCCCTGTACCTGGATTGAAGTCAACCGTAGCAGGCCCTGAAATTCTACCATTTATATAAGCATTTCCTGATCCATCAATATCAATAGAGATGCCGGCATCACTCAAGAAGTTGGCTCCTGTGGCAATGTTTGCACCAATGTTGCCAGCCCAGAGAAACGTGCCGCTTGCATCTAACTTGGTGAAGAAGATGTCTGTGCTGTTCGCGCCTAATGCGGTTAATGTAAATGTAGGTGTAGACTGAGATCCAAACTTAGTATTACCACTAACTTGTCTGAACGATCCGGTAGCGTAAACATTTCCTGCTGCATCAGCTCTAAGGTCTGCCATAAATTCATCGCTTGCTCCGCCAATTTGCCGCACCCATATAAAATTTCCATCACGATCGAATTTTGATATCGCGATGTCAGCTTTGTTGGCTGGGGAGCCAGCTGCTGTTGTGAGCGATACTACCGGTGTGCCTGGATCGAAGTCCGCTGTTCCCTGGAATGAACTCATCATGTAAATATTTCCTGCGGCATCCAGTGATATCTTGCCTCCATAATCAAGTGAAGGGCCGCCAAATGACTTCGCCCATAAAAATGTTCCTGTTGGCGTTAGCTTCATCAAGTAAGCATCATAACCTACTGCGGTTAAATTTGCCGTGCCTGGTCCGTTATCAAAATCAATAGTTCCCTGGAAATATCCTGAGACTAATATGTTACCATCACCATCAACTAGAATAGCGTCACCTTCACTTGTGCCGTTGGTCATATCTCCTGTACCGAAACCTTGAGCCCATACAAATCCCGGCTGCGGTTGGCATGTGCTGATGGCTACCTGCACAGGTACACGTGAACTTTCGCATGAACCGTTGTTGAGCGATACATAATACGTGGTGGCACTGGTAAGTACAGGGGTTATGTATGTACTGTTGAATTCACCGGCAATGGGTGAACCACCTGAAGCTTGCGTATACCACCTGTATTGCCCGTTGACACCGCCCAGTGCTGAGATCGTTACTTTACCCGGTCCACAATGAACAAAACCTGATGCTGATACAAAAGGCGTGTTAGGACCAACCGCAAGAAATACTTCATCGGATATTTCATCACTCGCAAGATCACCGGAAATGAGGCATCGCAAATATCCTTGCCCGGAAATTACTGTATTCACTGTAAGGATATTGGTGTTGGTACCCGAAAAGCTACCACCATCCGAGATATCATTCCAATAAAGACCACCATCTCCATCGTCCATCTCTACCTGCCATTGGTATGTGATGTTGGTAGTTCCGCTGGCGTTCACAACAAAGGTTACTATTGCTCCGACACAAACAGTTTGAGAAACAGGCTGAAGATCAATGGTGATATCACCGCACACGGATGGAGATGTTCCTATTTTTTGAATAAAAAGACTTTGATCCGTTGCATAAAGATTCAGAACGCATGATCCGGGAGCAAAATCTATGGGGTCACCATTGACATCATAAAAATATCCGGTTACATAAGCATTGCCTGAATCGTCTGTATGAATTGATGCTGCTATATTATTTCCTTGTCCGCCAAAACTGTCAGCCCAGATAAAATCACCCGATGATGTTAGCTTACAAACAAACGCCGATCCGGATGTTGAAGCAATGTACGATGTAGTAGTAGCATCAGGATCAAAATCAACCGTGCCTGCGAAATAGCCGGATATAAACACATCATCTGAAGTGTTTGTAGTAATGGAATAGCCTACCCCATTGGAGTCGGCACCCTGGCCGTTAAAAGCTTTAGCCCACACAAAATTTCCTGATGGATCAAGTTTGGAAACAAAAATATCTTCAGGATTTCCTGTTCGTTCCAGTTCAAACACATCAACTGGGTCAGGATCAAAATCGGCTGTTTCGTAAAATGATCCTGTGGTATAAATATTTCCGGATCCATCAATGGCAATTGAATTTCCAGATTCTGAGCCTGTACCCCCCATACTCTTTGCCCAGATAAAATTACCGGTGTTGTCAAGATTAATAACGAAGATGTCTTGGTTACCGGCAAAGCTGAGCGAAAAAGGTCCACCACCAGCTGGATCAAATTCAATATTACTGTCTGTAGGATAGTTAAAACTACCTGTAATGTAAACGTGCCCTGCATGCGTTGCTATCCCTTTACCAACATCACTAGCATCTCCACCGACATACCGAGCCCAAAGAAAGTCACCATCCGTATCCAGCTTTGAAACAAAAATATCTTCAGAGTCTTCGTATGACGACATTGTAATACTACCAAAACCTACATTAGTTCCTCCAAAAGATCCGGTGACATATACATCTCCCGAATTATCAGTAGCAATTCCATTTCCAGAATCATCATTAGCCCCACCCACATTTTTTGCCCATTGAAATGTTCCATCAGAAGCCAGCTTTGAAATAAAAATGTCGCTGCCTCCATTTGTAGATAAAGCGAATGATCCGAAATTACTATTGTCATAGAGTCCTCCGGTCACAAAAACATCACCTGTGCCATCAATCGCAATAGAAAATGCTATGGTATTTTCCATTGTCTGAACCCATAAAAAATCTCCATTCATGTCCACCTTCAGAATAAAGCCGGCCCCGACTGCGGAAGTAACATTGTGAGTTGCGACAGCATCAGGATCGAAGTCAACAGTTCCATAAAAGTACCCTGAGCTATATACGTTGCCACTTAAATCTGTGACAATAGATTGCCCCGCGGTATAAGATCCGGATGATCCTTCAGTATTTTTTACCCATTCCAACCCAGGCACCTGAGCGCGACCGGTAAAGGCTAAATTAACAAAGACTAAAAACCCAATGATTCTCATTATGCTCCCACCTCTGATCTTCATGCAGCTTACTTTAAATATGTATAGGTACAATGCAAAGCAGCGTTCAATCTAAGAAATACCAGAGGATTCACATAGTAAAAATCCGAACAAATCGACTAGCGGGCTATGAGGTAAGATCGGCCCATCTCCAGATTTTCAACAAGATAATTTGTTGGTGTAAGGCCTGTAAATCGTTTGAAATCTTTGATAAAATGATTCTGATCGTGATATTCATTGGCGAATGTTATGTCCTGCCAGTGAATCTTGGATATTTTATTTAACTGTTGTTCAATCCGTTTGAAGCGAAGTATCAACGAATATGTTTTTGGAGATAAGCCCAATGATTTTTTGAACTGCAATTCAAGATAGCGATCGCTAATCTGTAAATGATTGGCAAGTCTTGATATAGAAATGTTATGATGAAGGCTCATCAGATACAGCGCTTTGTCTGTAACAGTTAGTCGATGATCAATATTCAATAATACTTTGCTAAGAAAATGTTCAATCAATGCAATCTTTCTTTTAATGTTGTTCATTTCCCCAAGTTGTTGATGAAGAAAGATAAGGTCTTGCCGGATCAATTGTCCGTCAAAGGCTTTGTTGGTGAACTCAGACATATCGACACGTAATAATTTAGATAGTACTGTCGGTTTCAGCAAAACGCCAAGAGAATAAAAGCCTGGCCAATGCACGACTGTAAAATGACGATCAATTTGACCGAACACACTTACCAAAGGAGTTTTATATTCTTCCTTGATAATCAGTTTTCCCATGTTACCGAAATTGAAGAAGATTCCTGAAAGTCCATTTGGGAAAAGTCTGTTTTCTCCCTTTTCAGGACTATTTGTATAGTCTGCTTCCAGGTAACATTGAACGTAGGGCTGTAATTGCCTCGATGGCTGATGAGCATGAAACATCATCTCTAAGGTAAGAAGAAATCAACCTTACTTGCTTTTTTGGGTTCACCCAATTTTTTGGCCTCGAATTTTTGCACGATGTTCTTACACGATGTCTCAGCGGCATTTCTGTTACATCATTATATATTTTTTACTGGTCCAATCCGTCCCAATCGATTCGGCAATCAGTCGAAAATTCGGAGCAAAATACCTTGCAAGCGCCTCAAGAGCCACGATTTACGTTTCTTACGCGTTTTTCTTAGTTTTGCTTACTTTTTAACCTAATGGCAGAAAACACCTACAAATCCAATTCCTTTAAAAAACCAGAAAAAGAAAAGAAGAGTAAAGGGGCTAAGACAAAAACCAGATTCAATTTTGATTTTTTAAATGACCCCAGGCTCAGACTTACCGCTGGCTTTTTTCTTCTGATCACAGCTATTTATTTGTTTATCGCTTTCTTGTCATACCTTTTTACAGGCAAGACGGATCAAAGTCTTTTCTTTACGGGTACAGAAGATCTGGGGATAATTGACACATTTTCACAAATCAGGGATTCCGGACTTAGTGCCGAAAACTGGTTTGGCCACATTGGTGCATTAACATCGCATTATTTTGTTTTCAAATGGCTTGGCATTTCAGCCTTCTTTATTCCTCCTCTTCTTTTTCTTCTGGGATTCAGGATGGTGTTCCAGCGTGAACTTGTTTCTATTTTCAACGTCTTTATATTTTCAGTTTTTGCCGGATTGTGGATCAGTCTTTTGTTGGGCTACATCACACACAGTATTTCTGGTGTAACCGAATTAAGTTTTCTTAGCGGAGGTTTGGGATTTGAGCTTGCAAAAATTGCCGATGGATTTTTAGGATGGGGAACATTTCTCCTTCTTGTTCTTTCTCTCTTTATTTTTATCATTTACTTTTTTAACGTCACGTCCATTCCTGCCTTTGCCGTGAAAGATCCCAAACCTATGGGAGTAGATGCATTGGTAGTAGAAGCGGAAGATAAAATTACACCTACGTATACAGATGATCAGGACAACTGGCCTGTTGTTGTTCCGCCTGCTGAACCGGTTTTATTGACATCAACCCCAGAACCAGTAAAATCAGCAGAAGTAAAAGAGTTGAAGCTTGAAGTTGAACCTAAGAAACCAGAGCCAAAACCAGAACCCGAGTTTATTGTAGAAGAGCCTGTTGAAACGGATGTACTCGCCGATGAGTTGGTTGCCCAACAAGGACTTTATGACCCTACACTTGACTTAAGTGAATACAAATTTCCTACGTTGGAGTTGCTAAATGAAATCGAAAGTGGCAAAGTGCAGGTAACGCAGGAGGAACTGAATCAGAATAAAGATAAAATTTTAGCCACGCTTGTTAATTTCAAAATTGGTATTTCCAGTATTAAAGCAACGATTGGTCCTACGGTAACGCTTTACGAAATCGTTCCTGAAGCAGGGATAAAAATTTCAAGAATTAAAAATCTTGAAGATGATATTGCATTAAGCCTTGCTGCACTGGGTATACGTATCATTGCGCCCATTCCCGGCAAGGGAACAATTGGTATTGAAGTGCCCAACAAGAATCGCGAAATGGTAAGCATCCGCCAGGTCTTGAGTTCGGCAGCCTTTTCCAAAACGGATAAGGAATTACCAATTGCGCTAGGAAAAACAATTTCGAATGAAGTGATGGTCATCGATCTCGCCAAGATGCCTCACTTGCTTGTGGCCGGAGCTACAGGTCAGGGGAAATCCGTTGGGTTAAATGTTATTCTTACTTCGTTGCTATACAAGCGACATCCAAGTCAGCTCAAATTTGTACTGGTTGATCCGAAGAAGGTAGAGATGGCTTTGTTCTCTAAAATAGAACGCCATTTTTTGGCAAAGCTTCCCAATAGTGAAGAAGCGATTATCACCGATACAAAAAAAGTAGTTCACACATTGAACTCGCTTTGTATCGAGATGGAAAATCGTTACGAGATCATGAAGGACGCTGGCGCAAGAAACCTTAAAGAATACAATGCCAAGTTCGTATCGCGTAAGCTCAATCCAAAGGAAGGCCATCGCTTCCTGCCTTACATTGTTCTGGTCATCGATGAGTTGGCCGATTTAATGATGACGGCAGGAAAGGAAGTTGAAACACCCATTGCCCGTCTCGCCCAGTTAGCCCGCGCGATTGGTATCCACCTGGTTGTGGCAACGCAACGCCCTTCTGTGAATGTAATCACAGGAATTATCAAAGCTAACTTTCCGGCTCGTCTTTCATTCCGCGTTACATCAAAAGTTGACTCGCGTACGATTTTGGATACGGGCGGAGCCGACCAACTTATCGGTCACGGGGATATGCTTTTGTCGGCAGGCTCTGATATTATTCGATTACAATGTCCTTTTGTTGATACCCCGGAAGTTGAAAAGATTTGCGAATTTATTGGAGCACAACGTGGCTACGACTCCGCCTATTTGCTTCCCGAATTTGAAGGTGAAGATGAGGGGGGAGCTGCTATGGTAGACCTTTCGGATCGTGATGCTTTATTTGAAGAAGCTGCCCGATTGATCGTTATGCATCAGCAGGGAAGTACTTCGCTAATTCAGCGAAAGCTTAAGCTGGGATATAACCGTGCCGGGCGCCTCATTGATCAATTGGAAGCTGCAGGAATCGTGGGTTCTTTTGAAGGATCCAAAGCACGAGAAGTTTTAATAAAAGATGAGTTGAGTTTGGAACAATTATTGAATACTTTGAAGGAAAGACACGCTTAATCCTATTAATCCCCATGAAAAAGAACCTTTTCGCCATTCTGGCATTTTGTACACCACTTCTCACATGGGCACAATATGACCCCCAGGCACTTACCATCCTGGACGCTATGAGCAAAAAATATAAAGCATTGAACACATTCGAGGCAAATCTTACCACCAACCTCACGAACGAATCCGATGGAGTAAAGGAAGAATTTAAAGGAAAAATCACGGTGAAGGGTGATAAATTCAGATTGGTGCTGGAAGATCAGGAAGTGATCAACAATGGCACAACCGTCTGGAACTACCTGCCGGCTGCGAAGGAAGTTAACATCGATAATTTTGATAAGAACTCCGATGAGATTAATCCTTCTAAAATCTATGAAATTTATAAGAAGGGGTTTAAGTACCTCTATATTGAAGAAAAAGCAGAAGGAGGTCAGCTCTGTGATGTAATCGACCTTGTTCCAGAGAAAAAAGATGCTCAGTATTTTAAAATCCGCATGAACATCGTGAAAAAGGATAACAGTATTCAAAGCTGGACCATGTACGACAAATCAGGAAACCGTTACAAATACACGATCACTAAATTTACCCCGAACGTACCCGTTGATGATAGTTTCTTCACGTTTGAAAAGAAGAAATATCCCGATGTGGAAATTATTGATTTACGCTGATCCAGTTATCAGTTTAATAGTTATCAGTGAATAGTTATGAATCGGATTTATACTATTAACTTTTAACCGTTAACCAATAACTTTCCCACCATGACGCGCCAGGAGCTGTTTGATCAGATCAAAAAGAAAAATTCGTATCTCTGTGTAGGCCTGGATACAGATCTGGACAAAATTCCAAAGCACCTCCTGAAGTTTTCTGATCCTGTTTTTGAATTCAACAAGCAAATTATTGATGCTACGCACGAATTTGCTGTTGCCTATAAACCCAACATTGCTTTTTACGAAGCCCTTGGGGCGAATGGTTGGGAGAGTCTTCAAAAAACATTGGACTATATTCCCAAAGAATGTTTCACCATAGCCGATGCTAAGCGGGGAGATATTGGCAACACATCTGCCTTGTATGCGAAAGCTTTTTTTGAAAAAATGAATTTTGACTCGATCACCGTTGCTCCTTACATGGGTGAAGATTCTGTCAGACCATTCTTAGAGTGGAAAAATAAGTGGGTGATTTTGTTGACGCTTACCTCAAACCCTGGAAGTGCGGATTTTCAATTGTTGGAAGCGCGGGATGGAAAATATTTTTATGAAGAAGTGATTGTGGCATCCCAGCGGTGGGCAACTGCCGATCAACTCATGTACGTGATCGGAGCAACCCAGGTTGATAAGCTGGCGATGATCCGCACAATTGTTCCTGACTATTTTTTTCTTGTTCCCGGAATTGGAGCCCAAGGCGGAGATTTGGACGAAGTTTCGAAAGCAGGCATGAATCCCCAATGCGGGCTTCTGGTCAATTCAACGCGTGCCGTCATTTATGCTTCATCGAAGGAAGATTTTGCTGAGGCAGCAGGAAAGGAAGCAAAGCACCTGCAGATTCAAATGGCAGAATGTCTGGACAAGTACTTAAGTACTCCATAGCCAATTGATTTACATTTAATAAAATCGTAAATCGTATATTATCCATTGTTACGCGATATGAACGAATCGTTTCTGCATTATATCTGGGAACTCCAGTATTTTGATAAGAAAGATTTGAAGACGACAGACGGCGAAACGATCATGATCATGGCTCCCGGAAAAGGAAATACCAATTCCGGCCCCGATTTCCAAACTGCAAAAATAAAAATTGGTCCGATGGACTGGGCGGGGAGCGTAGAGATACATATTACTGCTTCTGCGTGGATGAGTCACGGACATAGCGATGACTCTGCCTATGATAACGTGATCCTTCATGTTGTTTGGCAGAATGATGTACCGGTTTCCAGAACGGATGGAACACGTATTCCTACCCTGGAGCTTCAGCATCGGGTTGACGCTGAAATGATCCGGAACTATAAGCGACTTGTTAACAACCCCGCTTCCATTCCTTGTGAAAGCTCGCTGAACAAAGTCGACAGCCTCACGAAATTGTCAATGCTTGACAAGGCGCTGATGCAACGTCTCGAAAGCAAAGCTGCGAATGTCATGCAACTCTTTAATCAGGCAAACCAGGATTGGGAAGAAGTAGCATTTCAATTGACGGCCCGGAATTTTGGTTTTAAGATAAACAACGAACCTTTTTTTTCCTTAACTCAATCTGTGCCGCGCAAAGTTTTACTAAAACACGGTGACAACCTTACGCACATTGAAGCGTTGCTCTTTGGACAAGCCGGTTTTTTAGATTATACAATCAATGACGAGTACTTGAAACTATTGCAAAGAGAGTATCATGCATTGGCTGCAAAGTATGATCTTGAGAAGGAAAAATTAAAACCCTCATTATGGAAATTCATGAGGTTGCGGCCAGCAAATTTTCCTACGCTGCGCATTGCTCAATTCAGTGCATTGATTTTTAAAAATAAAAATTTGTTTTCAAGAATAACAGAAGCTGAACGACTGCCCGAAGTCAAATCAATTTTTGACGTCAGTACATCAGAATATTGGCATCGTCATTATCGCTTTGGGCGCAGCACAGCACGTTCCATATCGCACCTGGGTGACGATAGTGTTGATAATATTTTGATCAATACCATTTCTCCGCTTCTTGTGGCCTATGGCAAACAACGAGGTGATCAACAGTTTATCGATCGCGCCGTTGATTTTCTTCAGAAGATTCCCGGAGAGACAAATAAAATTGTGAAATCCTGGAAACTATTGAGTCTTGAAGCTCACTCTGCTTTTGATTCGCAGGCCTTGATCGAACTCAATAATAACTTCTGTCTCAAACGAAGATGTCTTTCCTGTAACATTGGGGCGAGTTTACTTAAACCACAAGTTCCATGATGGTCGTGCTCGCAGGTATTCACGGATTGATTTTATTTTCTATCGCGTATTTTGTTTGGATAAAACAGGACGCTGAACTTCGGATTTTTTTCTGGCCGGCGTTGCTTTTCAAATTAACAGCAGGTGTTGTGGTTGGCCTGATGTACCTCCATGTCTACCAGGGTGGTGATACGTTTATTTTTTTTCGTGATGCAATACAACTTTCAAACTTATTCAAAAGAGATGCAATCGAATACTTTCAATTTCTTTGGCATGGAGATGCGTCTTACAAAGTATGGACATCATTAAGTGAGATCCAGCCTCGCTCACTTTTTTTTACCAAGATTATCAGTGTAATTAGTATCGTAACCTTGGACAATTATTGGATCACGGGATTCTACCTTTCACTTATTTCCTTTCTAGCATCCTGGTTCCTGGTGAAGAAAATTCAAATGCTTTTTCCCCATGCAAAAGCAGCATCGGCACTGTCAATTTTATTTTTTCCAACAGTGGTTTTTTGGAGTTCGGGAATGGTCAAGGAAAGCCTGGCGGTAGCTTCACTCTTTTTTTTGTCGGGCCTTTGCCTAACCTGGATCACCAGGACAAAAGTGAGTTTTCCGGAATGGTTCTTTCTTCTAATCGGCCTTTGGATGTTATGGACATTGAAGTACTATTGGGCGGCCGTTTTCTTTCCAGCCGCGGTAAGCACACTTGTTTTTTACAGGTTGATTTTGCCAAAAATGAACTCCGTAAGATTTATCCTTCAGTGTGTGGTATGGCTGCTCTTATTTTTGACAATTTGCTCGGGAGCAATGTTTGTTCATCCGAATTTTTACCCGGAATATTTTTTACAGGTAATTGTCGATAATAATCTTGCATTGAATTCACTTTCCGAATCATCGAACTTGATTTATTTTAATGATCTTCAGCCAACCTGGACAAACATGCTCCGGAATTCTCCGTGGGCGTTGTTTTCCGGTTTGTTCAGACCATTTCTTTTTGAAGGAGGCAATGGGATAAAACTGCTTTATGCATTGGAAAATACGGTGATTTTAACCTTGCTTTTATCTTCGCTTGCGAGCATCAAAAGATTCGCCAGTTCACCGTTTCGAATTATGACATTTGCCATTATCGTTTATGCGAGTGTGCTTTGCATTTTTCTTGCAATCTCTACTCCTAATTTTGGCACGCTGGCACGTTATCGTGTTGGGTTTTTGCCTTTTTTGATTTTTGTATTGTCATACAAAAATCCGTTGTTGGAGAAAATGTGGAGCAGAAAACAGGATTAATTATCTCCAATGTTAAAATAAGCCGATCCAGAGGTTTAATTTTGTCTTATGAAAAATCCTGTAATCATTTTTGGCGCCAACTACCTGGGCCGCGCAGCAAAGGAAATATTTGAAAGCAACGAGGTCGTTATCTATGGTTTTCTGGATGACGATAAAAAGAAGCATAACACCGAGCTCGATGAGGTCGTCATTTTAGGAGACACAGACGATGATGGATTTTTGAAATTTGTCGGAAAAAAATGCGAAGCATTCGTGGCCCTGGATGACAATAAGCTGCGCAAAAGTACGGTTGAAATGCTTCAGGAAGTGCGTCATGTTCAACCCGTCAATGCGATTCATAATCAGGCACTCATTTCTTCGAAGGCGGCAATTGGCCATGGGAATTTTATTGATATAAAAGTAAACGCTGCTCCAGGATCAACGATCGGCAATCATTGTATTATTCACGCGCAAAGTGTGATCGGTGTGGAAGCAACACTCGGCAATTTTGTTCAAATCGGTGCCGGAAGCATTCTCAACGCAGGAGTGACGATTGAAGACGAAGCTTTCATTGGTTCGGGCGTGATTATCGTTTCTGGCGTTACCATCGGAAAGGGTGCTCGTGTGGGCGCGGGGTCTGTAGTAATTGCTCCCGTAAAGGCAGGAGAAACGGTTTTTGGGAACCCGGCTCAGAAAGTCAAGTAAATTTTAGATTCCAGTTTTCAAGTTGATAGGTATTCCACCTTAAATTTTCAAACTTGAAACTTGAAATTATCCCATGGCTAAAATTTCCGAGACTGATCTTATCCTCAATCCTGATGGAAGTGTCTATCATCTTAACCTCTTACCCAAACATATTTCAGAAACAATCATCACTGTAGGCGACCCCAGCCGGGTGTATATGGTCAGTCAATATTTTGATGAAGTTGAGTTTGAGATGAATAAGCGTGAATTCATTACGCATGTGGGAAAATATAAAGGAAAGAAGATTACGGTCATGAGTACGGGCATCGGTACCGATAATGTAGAAATCTTTTTTAACGAACTTGATGCCCTTGTTAACATTGATTTCAAAACCAGAGAGCCGAAAGCACGCAAGAAAAAACTTAAGATTATACGTGTGGGCACATCAGGAGCCCTTCAGGAAGATGTACCGGTTGGGACTCACCTGATTACAGATTATGCTGTTGGCTTTGATAATCTGATGAATTTTTATGACTTGCCCATGGATGACTTTGAGACCGGTGTGGCACACGACATCCAAAAAAAGATCGGCTTGCCGTTCATGCCTTATGTTGTAAAGGGGTCTTCTTCTCTACTGGAACAGATCGGTTTTGATATGGTGAAAGGAAATACGGTTACATGTCCCGGTTTTTACGCACCTCAGGGGAGAGCCGTTCGCACCGCCGTTCGTTTTCCAAAATTGATTGAGGATCTTAACTATTATCACAAAGGTGAGTTCTGGCTTACCAATCTTGAAATGGAAACTTCAGGATATTATGCGCTGGCCCGGTTGCTCGGTCATGAAGTAGTTAGCGCGAATGCAATTCTTGCGAATCGGATAAAAAACAAGTTTTCGAAAGACCCGAATAAAATCGTGGACGCACTGATTAAAAAAGTTCTGGATCGTATTTAAACCGGAGAATTTAAACGGGTATAGAACTTTCCATACGGATAATCTGCTTGCCTGCAAAAAAAGGTTCATCATTATAAAATCCGGAAAGCACGCGATGGGCAAGTTGACCCATGATGAGCTCCTCATCGGATTTACCTTCCTTACCTTGCCAGAAAAGTCGCTTAGGGTGCTTCTTCATTTCTGAGATATAATTCTTCGCCCGTTCGTACTGATCGTCACTGAATGAAATGGTAAAACAGGTTCGTACGTGTTGTGTTTTCATCGGTAAGCATTTTAGAATTTGAACAGAAGTGAGTATACGGGTCCCCCTTTGGCATTCGGATTTGCTTATACAAGTGTTATGCCAAAACGACAGTCAAAATTTATATAAAAAATCGGCATTCATGAATTCAAGTGCCCGCAATCGGTCGAATTTTGGTCGCAACTGGAACTTTCGGCAAAACTTTTGGAGTAACCTCGCTACACGAAAATGAGGTGATCTTTGGCGCTATTAATTGTTAATTTTGACGATACATTATGAGGCACTATGACATTTTTACACTGGGCAACGGCATTCGCGTTGTTCATAATCAGATTACAACAACCAAGATTGTACACTGTGGTATCATGCTGGATATCGGGAGCAGGGACGAGACGGCAGACAATCAGGGGATCGCGCACTTCTGGGAACATATGGCATTTAAAGGAACACGCAAACGAAAGGCGTTTCACATCCTTAATCGCCTCGAAGCATTGGGTGGTGAATTGAATGCATTCACAGACAAAGAGAAAATTCTGTTTTATGCTTCTCTCCGTGATGAATATGTAGAACGGGCGGTAGAGTTGCTTACCGATATCACGTTCGATTCGATCTTTCCTAAAAATCAAATCGAAAAAGAACGCAATGTTATTCTTGAAGAAATGTCCATGTATTCTGATGACCCGGATGATTCTCTTCAGGATGAATTTGACAATGTGATTTTCAAAGGTCATGCACTGGGCATGAATATTTTAGGTACAGAGAAAACGGTGAAATCATTTCGAAGAAAAGATTTTCGTGATTTTATCAATGCGAATCTGGATACTTCACGCATTGTGTTTTCCTGTGTTGGAAATGTAAGCAAAGAGAAAGTGATCCAACTCGCTCAAAAATATATGGACTCAATTCCTAAACTTACCGCAAGGCAGTCGAGGAAAAGATTCTCTGGGTACAAACCCAAGGAAGTAACAATCCGCAAAGCCGTGAAGCAGGCCCGGGTTGCGATCGGGCGTACCTCCTATAATCTTTCGGACGAACGAAGATCTTCCTTTTATATGCTCACCAACATACTGGGTGGTCCGGGTATGAACTCGAGACTTAATATGGCCTTGCGGGAAAAGTACGGTTTTGTGTACTCCATCGGCGCTCAATTTGTTCCGTTTACGGATACAGGATTGTTTGTTCTTTCCTTCGGAACAGAGCCATCGCAGGTAGACCGCAGTATTGAATTGATAAAAAATGAACTAAAAAAGTTGCGTAAGGAAAAACTGGGAGTGAAACAGCTGGCTGCCGCCAAGGAGCAGATTATGGGACAGATCGCCATTGCAGAAGAAAGCAACATCAGTTTCATGATCATGATGGCTCGTCAGCTACTCGATCAGGATCGAGTGGTGCCACATGAAGAGATGTTCAAACACATAAAAAATACGTCCACGTCCAAGCTGTTGGAACTCGCCAATGAAATGTTTCAGGAAAAGCATATGAGTTATTTATTTATGAAACCCATAGAATGACATGGATTTGATAGATCCTGAACTGCAACGTTATTGTGAGGAGCACAGTGTACCGGAATCTCAACTGTTAAAGAAACTTAGCCGTGACACGATGGCCAATGTGATGATGCCACGCATGTTGTCGGGCCATATTCAAGGCAGAATCCTGTCCATGATCAGCAGGATGATCAAACCAAAACTTATTTTGGAAATAGGAACTTACACCGGGTATTCTGCAATATGCCTTGCCGAAGGTCTTCAGCAGGAAGGTAAATTAATCACCATCGACATCAATGAAGAACTGGAGAATAAAGTAAAAACCTATTTTAAAGAAGCAGGCCTTACGGAAAAAATCGATTACCGCATTGGCCTTGCGGCAGATATTATACCAGGCCTACCAGGACCGTTTGATCTTGTTTTTATTGATGCGGATAAACAAAATAACCCCATCTATTTTGATCTTGTGATCGACAAGGTGCCCGTAGGGGGATTTATTATGGTTGACAATGTGCTTTGGAGTGGTAAGGTTGTCCAACCGAATCCTGATAAGGATACGCGAAATGTATTAGCGTTTAATGACAAAGTGCATCATGATCCCCGCGTTGAAAACATTCTGCTTCCGGTTCGCGATGGGATCTCGCTGATGCAGAAAGTACGGGATTGAGTTATCATCGAACTAGTTTATTATTATATTTGCCTGTAGATGAGATTTTTAGCGGCCGCACTAATTTTTTTCGGAGCTGCCTCATACGGCCAAACTCCAGAAGTGCCACACAAAATGCAATTCGCAGGGATGACGCTCACCATTCGTGATGACGCCAGACGCGAAATTCAAGCTGATGTGGATGCACTCACCCGCTCCCCCAAATATTTTACGTTAAAAGCAGAACGGGCAAAAACCTATTTTCCCATTATCGAAAAAATATTTGCCGAAGAGCGAGTGCCGGACGATTTTAAATACCTGGCTCTTCAGGAAAGCTCCCTCGTATCGGATGCCGTTTCGGTTTCAAACGCGGTAGGATTCTGGCAGTTTAAAGACTTTACGGCTATGGAAATGGGCATGCGTGTGGATAAAGAAATTGACGAGCGTATGAACCTGATCTCGGCGTCGCGAGGTGCGGCACGATATCTTAAGCAAAATAATTATTTCTTTAACAATTGGATTTATGCCCTTCAATCCTATCAAATGGGAGCTGGTGGCGTACAACGTTCTGTGGGTGATCAACATCTTGGAGCCTCACACATGGATATTACAAGTGATACCTATTGGTATGTAAAAAAATACCTGGCGCATAAAGTTGCGTTCGAGGGCGTAGTTCAAGGCGAAGGTTTGGTAAAGGTTATTCCTTATGAAGTAAAATCAGGAATGACGCTAAAGCAAGTATCATTGGAAGTATCCGCAGATGAAACCAAACTGATTGAATACAATAAATGGATAAAGAACGGAATCATTCCCCCGGACAAAACCTACACGGTATTGATTCCTGCAGGAAGCCTGGATGAAAACTTTACGAGATTAACTGTAGCACCAACCGTTGCAGCTTCAAAAGCGGAGCCCACCGCAAGCGCCAGGGAATCAAAAGTGCCACAATCGGCGGCCCCGGATATTAATGGTATTCCTGTTATTTATGCAACCTCAGGTGAAACTGTGGTTCAACTGGCGCAACGTGGAAAAGTGGATCTCTCAGATTTTATCAAATACAATGACATATCCATTGACCAACCTGTTGTATCTGGAGATGTTTTTTTTCTCGGAAAGAAAAAGCCCAAGGCGGCAGAAAATTTCTACACGGTGATGCCCGGAGATAATTTGTGGCGAATTAGCCAGAGATATGGTGTAGCGATTAAAAAACTGGAGAAGTACAACCACATCTCATCCGATCAGAAATTGGCTGTTGGCACCGAGGTATGGTTAAGCGAAACGAAACCAAGGGAAACCAACCTGCCAGCGCCTGAAGGTATTGTACAACTTGATGAGGAAACGTTTGACTGGGGAGTAAAAGATAAGGTTGAACCTAATGGAATTGCGCCGCAAAAGGCTATCCCTTTTGAAGGTATAACGATTATTGTTGATCCAAGTGTTTCAGCAGAGATAATGCCGAAGCAAGGGATTCAAACTCCCTCCCAGTCTACGGGATTCCACGTAGTGCAAAAAGGAGACACATTCTACTCAATCGCGAAACTCTACTCGTTGGAGGTAGTGGATTTGCTTTCGATAAACCAGCTGAATATTCAGAATAGCTTACAGGTTGGTCAGATATTAAAAATCAGGAAGGAAGAGACTGTAGCAGTTATACCTGATCCCGTTGAGGCAATTTCGCCCGAATCACACACCATTCTTCACGAAGTAAGGATTTCAGACACATTATATAGTATTGCCCGACAGTATCAGGTAAGCATCAAAGAGATTATGGACTGGAATGGAAAAAACGATTTTGCCCTGACTATCGGTGAGAAGTTAAAAATTATGCAGCAATAGTTCGTTTTTCATCATTTTTTATGTGAATTATTTCAATAATTGATGAGTAGGGCTCATGGTACACCCAAAATCCTCCAAAATTCATAAAAAAGAATAATTTTGTACAACTGGCGTCTTCGGATGTCCCGATCAGATTTAGCTCTCGATATCATGGATTTAGTAATGCTTGTAGACGATAATGACACTGATAATTTTATCAGCAAACGCATTATTGAAATCACCAAGTTTGCCAAGCGTGTTGAAGTAAAAGGTTCAGGAAAAAGTGCTCTTGACTATTTAAAGGAATTTCAAAACGATCCCGACAACTTACCCAGCGTTATTTTTCTGGATATCAATATGCCCATTGTGGATGGATTTGTCTTCCTCTATGAGTTCGAAAAGTTTAGTGAACTCGTAAGGAGCAAATGTAAAGTCATCATCCTATCAAGTTCTGATAATAAACGTGATATTGACAAAATTGTAAATAACAATCACGTCATAAAATTCATCACCAAGCCACTCACTGAAACTGCTTTGGATGAAATCAAATTGAGCAACATTTGATTTTTTTAATTGGTACAATTTCTGCTTCTCCACTTTTTTTAATGATTATCATTTATGAAAAAGACATACGTTATTTTTTGTCTGGGAATAGTATTTCTGGCAACACTACAAAGTGCAACTGCGCAAATTGTTAAGGTAGACTCACTATCAAACTGGAAAAAAGCCTTCAAGGCAGGTTTGAATCTTAATCAGGCATCGTTTTCATCAAACTGGAAAGGTGGGGGCGTTAATTCCATTGGATTTAATACGCTCATTAACTTTAGAGCCAATTATAAGAAAGGGGTGCACTCCTGGGATAATGAAATTGATTTATTGTACGGGTCAATAAACAGTGAAGGCCAGGGATATCGGAAAACCAACGACCGTATTTATCTGGATACGAAATATGGCCGGGCATTAAGTTCGACATGGGACCTGTTTACCGCACTTAATTTTCAATCGCAATTTGCGAAAGGATATAAGTACGAAACGAACGCCTTGGGAGTGGAAACAGAAAGCCTGATTTCAGCTTTTTTGGCTCCGGCTTTTATTACTGCAACTCTGGGTTTTGAGTATCATCCCGCCGAGTATTTTAAATTAAGACTTGCACCTTTGGCACCTCGTGTAACTATTGTCCAGAATAATGATGGCCGTTTTGCAGCGGTCGATCCGTTGAAACCCTATGGGGTTGACGTGGGTGAAACGACGCGTTACGAGTGGCTTGCGTTTCAAATGCTGGCAGATTTTAACAAAGACATTGCCAAGAATCTGAATCTTAAAGCCCGTTATTTAATGTTTGCCAACTATGAAACTCTTGAGTTAAAAACGATTGATCATCGGCTGGACCTTAATCTTACGGCAAGTGTAAATAGGTTCATCAATGTAAGCATTGGTGGCATTTTACTCTATGACTACGATCAGGACCTGGGAGCACAGATTAGTCAGGCGTTTTCTTTAGGCGCGGCATACTCATTCCGCAACTACGAAGAAAAGAAATAGGAAGATTCATCGTCCAAGTTCCTGTTCTCTTTTTCGAAGTTGTTTGTCAAGCATAAAAGTTCCGAAGGGAATGATCGATGATGCCAACGCAACAAGCACAGAAAGAAGATTCCATTTCATCGGTTTGATGGCGAGCAATACAGCAAGAATGAAGAGCATGAAGAGAGCCCCATGCGCCCAGCCGGTATACTTCACGGCTAATGGAAATCCAAAAAAATATTTCAAAGGCATGGCAATACCAAGCAATATGAGATAGGAGATCCCTTCAGCAATTCCTATGATTCGTAAATATTTTATTCTTTTCATTTGTTTGATTTTCTGTTGTCTTTAATCCATCCCCATATCAAGTACATCAGACTGATAAGTATCGCAATCTGTATCAATTCGAAAAGGAGGAATATGATTTTTTGTATCAGCGCTTGATCTTTTTTGTGGAATTCAGTTTTAGTATCAGAAAAATAAGCAATACAAAGAAAGCCCCAAGGCCCGTAAAATAGTACGTGTAGTTGATGCCATCTTTTACGGTGGCTAATAGCACAATGGCTATCAATAAAATCGCCGCCATCTCATTCCAGATTCTTAATTTTTTTGAGGAAAACAAAAATTGATCGTGACTTTGTTGCTTGAAGATTTGATTGTTTGCAAGATGGTAGATGAGCAATAAAACCACCATTCCCAACTTCAGCCACAACCAAAGCGGTATGGTAGGATACATGAAGAATAGTGTGCCTCCCAGGATAACAGTAAGAACACACGAAGGCCATGCTATTCCCTGCCATAACCTTCGCTGCATAATTTTGAATTGATCAATAAGTAATTTCCTTTTTGCCGCATCAGTCTGATCATTGGCTTCCGTAGTATATATGAAAAGTCGCGGCATGTAAAACAAAGCGGCAAACCAGGTCACAACAAATATAATATGGAAAGCTTTGACGTAGAGAAACATTAGGCACGTGTTTTTAGAAACTCGCTGGTCTTGCTGATGGTATATTCAATATCGGATGCAGATAAGGACTCACAGATGAACCAACTTTCAAAGGCTGAAGGCGCCAGGTAAACCCCCGCCCGAAGCATGAAATGAAAATATTTCTTAAACCGATCTACGTCAGCCGCTTGCGCAGAAGCAAAGTCGATGACGGGTTTATCGGTAAAATGAACACTTAACATGCTGCCCACCCGATTAATTGTTACAGGCACACCCTGTTCTTTGCAGACGCGGGTAAGTCCATCCCCTAATTGTTTTGTTTTAGTTTCAAGAGAAGAATAGATCGCTGGATTTTCATGCAGTGTAGCAAGTACCGCTAACCCGGCAGCCATGGCCAGTGGATTTCCGCTTAAGGTGCCGGCCTGGTAAACATTTCCTACAGGTGCAATTTTTTCCATGATCTCTTTAGATCCCGCATATGCTCCTACGGGAAGGCCTCCTCCGATAATTTTTCCAAACGTAAGCAAGTCAGCCTTCACATTATAAAGTTCTTGCGCTCCACCGGGGGCGAGCCGAAATCCCGTCATCACCTCATCAAACACGAGCAACGCATTTTCTTTTGTACACAATGCACGCAATTGTTGAAGGAAATTATGAATAGGAGGTACACAACCCATGTTCCCGGCAACGGGCTCTATAAAAACTGCGGCTATTTGGTTGGGATGTTCAGTAAAAATTTTCTTTACACTTTCCAGATCATTGTAGTTGGCTGTCAATGTATCGGAGGCGGTTGTTTGTGTTACTCCGGGAACATGTTGGATCTGTAGGGTAGCAACACCACTTCCGGATTTGATAAGGAAACTATCTGCATGCCCGTGATAACAACCATCAAATTTTATGATTTTGTTTTTTCCTGTATAGGCACGTGCAAGTCGCAATGCACTCATACAAGCTTCTGTACCCGAGTTAACCATTCGGATCATGTCAATGTTAGGCACCATTTTCACAATCAGATCCGCCATATCCACTTCCAATTCCGTAGGTGCTCCGAATGAAGAAGATTTCAAAAGTTGCTCATACACCGCATCAGTCACCGCAGGATGTGCATGTCCTAAAATCATAGGTCCCCACGAATTGATGTAATCGATATACCGGTTGCCGTCAACATCAAAGAGGTAAGCACCTTTGGCAGATTCCATAAACACAGGAGTTCCCCCCACACCTTTAAATGCACGTACAGGTGAATTGACACCTCCTGGGATGGAGTGACTGGCGCGATTGAAAAGTTGTAAGCTCTTTTCCATGTTAATTATTTAGCTCAATGATAAATAGCACAAAATCTATGTCCACGAAACCGGTTTCATTAAAATCCGTTGCAGAACATCTTCCCTGGAACCTGAAGCAGGATGATAATCATATTCCCATCGAGCCAGTGGAGGTAAACTCATGAGAATACTTTCTACACGTCCGTTGGTCCTTAATCCAAACAAAGTCCCACGATCCTGCACAAGATTAAATTCTGCATACCGACCTCTCCTATAAAGTTGCCATTGCCGTTCCTCTTCGGTTGAGTGTATGTCTTTTCTTTTTTGAACAATGGGCTGATACCCTTTAAGAAATGCTTCACCACACGCTTTTGCCAGTGAAAAAAAGTCTTCTCTGGAATGTGTATCGTCAGGCCTTAAATAATCATAAAATATTCCACCAATGCCCCTTGACTCTCCGCGATGACGAATGAAGAAATAATCGTCACAGGCTTTTTTAAATAGTGGATAGAATGAACCATCAACTTCATCACACGCTTTCTTTTGAGTAAGATGAAAATGTTTTGCGTCCTCGTTGTATAAATAATAGGGTGTTAAATCAGTGCCACCTCCAAACCAGCAATCAACAACGTGTCCTTGCTGATCATACAATTCAAAATAACGATAGTTGGCATGTACAGTAGGCACGTGTGGATTAACGGGGTGAATAACGAGGGAAATACCGCACGCAAAAAAATCCTGGTGTGTGGTTTCAAATTGTTTTTGCATGGCTTCTGGTAAAGAGCCAGATACAATGGACGTGTTTACGCCTCCTTTCTCAAATACGTTTCCGTTAGCAATAACGCGCGAACGACCTCCGCCTCCACCTTCTCGTTGCCATTCATCTTGCCTGAACCTTGCGACAGGCTCAAATGATTCAAGCCCTATGCAGATGGTATCCTGCAACAACTGAACAAATGAAATGAATTGCTCCTTAAATGCGGAATCATTCATACGTCTTCACGGTTTCGATAAATACCTTTACACTGTCCACGGAGATATCAGGCAAAATGCCATGACCTAAATTGGCGATGTACTTGTTCGTTCCAAAAGCAGCAAGCATCTCCTTGGTTTTGTACTTGATCACATTGGCCGGAGCATAAAGAATCGTGGGGTCAATGTTTCCTTGCAACGCTGCACGTGTAACCAAGCCGCGTGCTGCCACGGGTTGTATCGTCCAGTCGATGCCAATACCCGATGCAGCGGTGGCATCTAATTCTTTTAGTGCAAAGTTGGCGCCTTTGGTATAAATAATAACAGGAGCAAAGGGTGCGATGGCTTCTGTAATTTTTTTAATGAATGGATAGGACCATGAAAAATATTGTTCATGAGAAAGTATGCCACCCCAACTATCAAAAAGTTGAACGGCATCTACTCCCGCTTTTATTTTTTCTTTCAGGTAAATAACGACAGCATCGGCAATCAAGTCCAATGTTTGAAGGGCGAGTGCAGGCTCACGATAGCAGAATGATTTTGTTACTGAAAAATCTTTGCTCCCTTTGCCATCGACCATATAACACAGCAACGTCCAGGGTGTTCCAGAGAAACCAATTAAAGGAACGCGTCCCCCCAATGCAGATTTAGTTGCTCGAATGCCCTCAAACACTGGTGTAAGCTTTTCTTGGATTTGATTCAAGGTTAGTTTCCCAACATCAGTTTTGCTACGAATGGGATTTGGAAGCCGAGGACCTTTTCCATCTTCGATTGTGACCTCCATGCCCATCGCCATGGGCACAACAAGAATATCTGAAAAGAGAATAGCAGCATCTGTATCTACCTGATCGATCGGCATCACCGTAATTTCCGCACACAGGGATGGTGTGAAGCAACGCTCAAAGAATCCGTATTTGTCACGTAGCTTCCGATAATCGGGAAGGTAACGACCTGCCTGTCGCATGATCCACACCGGAGGACGCGACACAGTTTCGCCACGTAATGCTTTTAGAAATAAATCGTTTTTTATGTTAGTCATGATTGGGTCGTGGTCGTTGCGAGAGAAGTTCACCAGCGCCTTGCTGAAGTAATCGTTTTCCGAGTTGTGTGGCCAGTGACAGGGACTGATCTTTTAAACCTTGTATGGATTCCGTTAATTTTTCTTTTCCATCGATGGAAAGAACCTGCGCTGAAATGATGAGTTGCTCATGATGAAGTATTGCCTTTACACCAACAGGTAAAGAACATCCTGCCTGAAGCACCTGCATTACTTTGCGTTCGGCTTCCACGCAAAGTTGGGTTTCCTTGTGGTTGATCTGTTTAAGAATAGAGAGGATAGTCTGATCTTGTTCGCGACAGCATATACCAACTGCCCCTTGCGCGGGTGAGTGCATCATCCAATCCAGGATTTCAAATTGTACGCTTTCAACCGCCAATCGCTCCAGCGCACATTGAGCGAAGATGGCTCCGTGCCATTCAGCGTTATAAAGCTTTTGTAAGCGGCTGTCAATGTTTCCACGTAAGGGAACGATTTCGTCTTGAGGAAAACGATTTAACCATTGTGCTTTTCTGCGCAAGCTGCCAGTGGCAATGACACTATGCTTTTGTGGTTCGGTGTTTTTGTTTCGTACCAATACATCAGCAGATGGCCCTCTTTCCATCACAGCACCTAAGGCAATGTCTTTTGCCAGAAGGGTCGGTACATCTTTTAAGGAGTGCACAGCAATGTCAACCTTGTCTACAAGCAACGCACTATCCAGGTGACGTGTAAATAATCCTGTAATACCAATCTCATATACAGGAGCAGCAAGATTCACATCACCTTCTGATTCGATCAGAACCAACTCAGCAGAATAACCAAGATGTTGAAGTGCAGTCACAACCTGATTGGCCTGCCACACCGCAAGCCGGCTGCTGCGTGAGCCCACACGAATTACTTTACTCATGTTTTTTTTCGGGTCGACTCTCGGTAAAGACAGATATCATATCACATCCATTGAGGGAACTGTTCTTCGTTTTTTTGAAAACATGATTCACCACTAAATTACGATAATGCGAATGATCCGATGATGATTCTTTCGTTGTCTCGTGAAGAATATCTCCATACCGGTGGAGCAAAGGAAGATAATGTCTTATTTTTTGATTTTGATGCATTTCGGAAATACAACTGTCAATAATGCCTTCACACAATTGCATTTGACTCAGTTTTTCTTTTTTAACCCCCTCGATCGCGTGATGAATCCGGTCAAGTGAATAATATTGTGTGCTGGCAGATTGTTTAACAATCTCTTCAAAGGCTTGTTGTGGAGTAAGATCAATGAGTAAGGAAGGTAATGCCGTAGAGAATTTTAATGTATCATCTTCTAAGTCGGCACAATTGATCAGCGCATCAAACTGATGGGCCGATGACATCAACTCCTGTAACGTTCCGAATTGAAATTTTTCAGCTTCTGCAAGTTCCTTCGCACGTTCACTGGTGCGGTTAAATACAGTTACTTCCCACACTTTCTTTTTTCTGCTGGCTGCGAGGTACTTGATCACCTGACTTCCAATATCACCTGTACCTACAACGGCAATACGAAGTTTTTCTTTTTTGCTTTTTTGAAGAATATCCACTGCCGCAGATGCGTATGAAGTAATGCCTTGGCTAATTTTGGTTTCTGTCCTTACTCGTTTTGATACCTGTAAAGCAAATCCAACAATCTTCTCCAATACATTATTAAACGTACCGCGCTCGACGGCTTCATTGCTTGAATTTTTTACCTGACTTACAATTTCATAGTCACCGAGAATTTTAGAATCCATGCCCGAAGCGACACGTGCCAGATGTCTTATTGCCTCATAGCCAACTTTGTAATAGCCATGTGTAACAACTTCTTTGAGTAAGGTATTATTGGTCAGGTTGGAAATACTGTTTGCTTCTTCAATAAAGTACAGTTCCAGTCGATTGCAGGTCGATAAGAAAAAATAATTCTTGACTTCAAGGGCAGCAATAAGGTTTGATTCCAACTCGCCCTGCAAATCTTTTTTCAGGTCTGCAAACTCCTTGTTGGTGACAGTATTCAAACTGACACCGATCGCGCTGAATTTAATAAACGGACTTTGCATGTTGGGGAGCGCTAAGTGTTTTCCAGTAATGAGCGTATTGATCGTCGTAGTGATTGATGTAATCAGAAAAAGTTGTAATCCATGCAGACGAAGTATTCAGGCAGGGAATCGATGTAAAGTTGGTTCCGCCCGATTCCAAAAAGGATTCTTTACCGCGAATGGAAATCTCTTCCAATGTTTCCAGACAGTCAGCAACAAACGCCGGGCACACAACCAATAGTTTTTTTATTCCTTGCGAAGGCATTTCTTTAAACTTCAAATCCGTGAAAGGTTGCAGCCATGGATCTCTGCCAAGTCTTGATTGAAATGAAACACTGAATTTTTCCGGAGGCAATCGCAATGCTTTTGCTACCAGGTTTGTGGTAGTTTTTACCTGGTGGCGATAACAGGTATCCCATGCCTGCGATGGAGTTTCACAGCAAGTCAACGATTGCATGCAATGTGCACCTGTAGGATCGGTCTTTTTCAAATGACGTTCCGGTAACCCATGATAACTAAACAACAAATGATCATAAGATTGTTCCAGGTAAGGTGCAATGCTGGCAGCTAGGCTTTTAATATAATTCTCCTCATTGAAGAAGGGCTTAAGCACATGAACACTTGCCGTGGGAGCCAGTTTTTTAACACTCTCTAATGTAAAGTCCAATGCTGTTCCAAAAGAAGACATGGCATAGTGAGGATACAATGGAGCAATAAGAATATCGCTAAGATCGGGATTAATATTCAAAAGTTCTTTCACGGCGTCAGCAGGTGACGGGTTTCCATAGCGCATGGCCACCTTCACGGGCATATTGATCTTGTCTTCAATATTTTTTTTAAACTGCTCGGTGATCACTTTTAATGGTGGGCCGTCGGGCGTCCAAACTGTGGAATATGCTTCTGCAGACTTAGCAGGGCGAAACGGGAGAATGAACCCTTCAACAATGACTTTGCGAACCGCATAGGGAACGTCAATGACGTTCTCATCCATTAGAAACTGACGCAAATATTTTCTCACATCCTTCACCTGGTAGGAATCCGGTGAACCAAGATTGACTAAAATGAGACCTTTATTTTGTGCTTTTTTCACGTACTGATCATTCTTCTTTCTTCCGCACCATTCCTATGCTGTGCATTAAAATTCTAAATCATTATACCAGAGGTATATCTTCCTTTTGGGAGTATTTTTTAGAATGTTAACGGAATTTACTCAACACGATATTGACGGTTATTGCTTGATGCAATGCCAAAAACAGCATTTATACACAAACAAAGCCACATTTGACCGAAGCGCAAACTAATTTCCAAACACAGGCATTCTTTTTACGTATCAGGGCATTTTTTGTTTAGAATCATTCTAAGAATGAATCTACTTTTGCGTCCAATGAATTTTAGAAGTCCGGTATTTTATGCTTTGGTGCTTGTGGCGGGCAATAGCCTGGCACAGACAATACCACCTGATTCTTTGAAAACAGAAGAATTGGAAAGTGTGGTGATCACGGCCACCCGGAATGAAAGAGTGATGGGGGCATTGCCCATGCCCGTTACTCTTATCTCTAAACTTCAGATCAAAACTATGGGTTCCCTTCGTCTGAACGATGTGCTTTCAGAACAAACGGGGCTGGTGGTGGTACCTCAGGTGAACGGTTCAGGAAATGGCATACAAGTACAAGGATTTAATCCTGACTATACACTGATTCTGATTGATGGGGAGCCTTTGATTGGAAGAAACACAGGCTCATTGGATTTAAGCCGTGTAGCCGTCGGTAATATCAAACAGGTTGAAATCGTAAAAGGTCCCTCGTCAAGCTTATATGGATCGGAAGCACTGGCGGGAGTTATTAATATCATTACTGACCGACCCAAAGGAGCAAAAGGAAATTTTTATTCGCGCTATGGAACCAATAACACCTTTGATCTTTCTGGTGATGGCAGCTGGACGAATGAAAAGCTGGGTGTCTATCTTTTTGCAAATCGCTATAGTTCTGATGGGTATAGTCTTTCTTCAACATCAGGGCAAACGGTATCTCCGTTTTATACACACACTATAACGGGCAAGCTCACGTATAAGTTTGGGTCAAAAACAGATCTTAGTTTATCAGGACGGTATTTCAATGAAGTACAGAAATCGGAAGGCCAAAGTCTGGACACTTCAAATGAACTGGTCAACACATCAGGCACCGGAACTATTTCTGAATGGAATGCCAATCCCGTTCTGACCCATCGGTTCTCAAATCGAATCAAAGCGATCGGCAGATTCTACAACACGCAATACCAGGCAATAAGCAATACCTATGTGGATGCCGATGGCAGTTTGTTTTATCACGATGATTTTAAACAAAACTTTCTTCGTCCGGAAATAGATGGTGAATTTTATATCAACGACAAAAACATTCTTACGGCTGGAGCAGGATTTATCCATGAAGATGTGCAAACGTCCCGCTACGGTGATGAAGGCAAAAGAAAACAACAAACCCGTTATGGATTTTTTCAATACGAATGGTTGCCAATAAATAAATGGAGCATCATCGCAGGCGGACGCTTGGATCACAATACCATTTACGGATCACAGTTTAGTCCGAAACTTTCTTCCCGATATGTAATCAATGATCGCATCACGGTTAAAGCATCGGGAGGACTTGGGTTTAAGGCTCCGGATTTTCGTCAGCTCTATCTTAACTTCAATAATACAGCAGGCGGAGGCTATTCCGTTTTAGGAACAGAAGTAGTTACCCAACGTCTGGAAGAATTAGATGCACAGGGAAATATTCAAATGTACCTGTATGATCCTGAAAAGATCGGGCAACTTCGAGCTGAACGTTCGATCGCAGTGAATGCAGGGGGAACTGTAAAAATAATTTCACCACTGAGTATGGATATCAATGGATTTTACAATTCCATCGATAATTTAATTGAGACGCAAGCTGTAGCACTCACGACGAACAATCAAACGATCTATAGTTATCGCAACATCACGCGGGCTTTCACTTCGGGATTAGAAACAGACCTTCGCTATAGTGCGATAAAAAATATTACTCTTTCTGCAGGCTACCAGTTGTTATATGCAAAAGACAAGGATGTCGTTGAATCGGTGAAGGCCGGCGAAGTATTCGCACGCGACCCGGAGACGTACACAACCATACGTTTAAAACCGGGCGATTATTTTGGATTGTATAACAGGTCGCGTCATACAGCAAACGCTAAATTTTTTTATAGTCATCCGGTAACCAAATGGGAAGGAAGCCTGCGTGTGATATATCGGGGCAAATTTGGGGTAGGGGATATTCGAGGAAGTGATCAACCGCCCTCAGACATTAACAGCAATGCGATTCTCGACCGTTACGATAATTTTATTCCCGGTTATTTTCTTGTGAATGTGTCAGTGGCAAAGACAATTCCATGCGGCCTTCGATTCCAGGTGGGCATCGACAATCTTCTCAATTTTAAAAATGCAACGTACATCCCCAATATTCCAGGACGGCTGATGTATGCAAGTATTGGATATGCTTTTTCGAAAACAGTGAAGTCAAATTAAATCAATCAATCAATAAATTAAAATCAATATGAATTCTTTTAAGTCAATATGGAGTGTTATCATCATTGCTTGTGCATCCGGTTTTGCAACATCTTGCCAGGATGAAGATCCTGAGCCGGTTGCTGTCGTAACAACGAAGATCAGCGATTTAGCGGCTGATCCGGGTACTGGCTTTAATTCTACAACAGGTCAACCAACGGGAGTTACTAACAAGTTTACTTTTTTCAGTTTTAAAACCGGAGCGGTCGTTGCAAGCGCAGACAGTGCTTCTGCAAAATGGGATCTTGGTTTCCGGGCAAGCACCATTATTGTAAACAGTGCTACAAGTGGTCCGGGCACATCGCAAGTTCAAATTGTTAGTGGAATTTTCGACGACATCACAACAGCTCCTGAAAGTGGATACAAATCAGATAATGATCCGTCTCCAATTGCCGGAGCTCCGAACGCCAACCTGGCAATTCCTACTGGCTCAGCTCAGGGATGGTATACATATGATCCTGCAACAAATACAAACAAACCGACAGCGGGAAAAGTTATCATCATTAAAACTTCCGAAGGACGATATGCAAAGGTTGAAATACTAAGCTATTACAAAGGGGCGCCTTCCACGCCAGCCTCGAGCGACATTGCCAGATATTATACATTCCGTTACGTTTATCAGCCGAACGATTCGAAGAGCTTTATTAACTAATAAAATTTCTAGAACATTTTACGGAGTCCTGACTTTTTGCGTCAGGACTTTCCTTTTACTACCCTATTAATGCAATGTTGACATTTATAGAGCAATAGTTCTTCCTCTTCCTTCAGAATGCGAAAAAAGTTAACTTTGTTATCGGCTCCGGAATTCACGATAAGTGCGCAAAAAAAATCATATGAAATCTAATATTCTTGTATTCGTCCTTCTTTTAGTTGTAGTTGTTTCCTACGCCCAACCTCCGGATGTGCCTGCCACGCCCGGATCAACCTATGGAAATGCCATCACGGCAGACGGAGCTTTCAACGTAAGTGAGCTTCCGGTATTCCTCAATGGCAAAGACAGTGCGGATGTTAAAATTGAAGCAAAAGTAATTGCGGTGTGTCCCAAGATGGGCTGCTGGATGAAACTCGAAATGCCTGATCAAAGTACAGTGTATGTCGATATGAAGGACTATGCATTTTTTGTTCCCACGGCACTTAAAGGAAAAACAGTAGCCATTGCAGGGGTAGCAAAGAAGGAAATTACATCGGTAGAAAAGCTGAGGCATATTGCCAAGGATGCAAAAAAGTCAAAAAAGGAAATAAACGCCATCACCGAACCAAAAGAAGAATTGTTACTAACGGCAACAGGAATTGTTGTTATAAAATAGATTCTATTTTTGTCTGCATCCCTGCAGATTTCTCATTGCCGTTGGAACTGAATTATTTACAGGAGTAAAGATATTAATGGACTTGAAGGTCCAACCTTTTCCTATTTTACTTATAACGATCTGACAATAAGTAGTGCAATCCGATACCCAGATATTGATTATTGATCGTGGGGTTCGCATTTGAGTTCGCATTTTCAGCATGATAGGAGAACGTGGAAATATTATACTGGATCTGTAGTTTTAAGTTTTTAGCTCCTATTCGAATCGTCATTCCCGGTTCAAAAACAAATGTGGTTTTCTGATCATTAAAATAATTTTCGGCAGCTGTACGGTAGTTATCATCTGTAGTTTGAATTTCATGATTCGTATACGATACAACACCAAAACGCGGTGTGATGGCAACATCAAGCCATTTCTGACTTACTCCGATACTGGGCTGAATAAACGGCTTGATGAAATTCACATCCAGTGATGAATTTTGATAGTCGTTTCTTATTCCGGCAAATCCAACTCCCGCAAAGGTTTCATAAATGAATGTATTGCTGACACCGATAGAACCAAAGTACCCGCCACCTCCCTCGAAATAAGTGCCATGCCCCGACCAACCATCTGAGGACTTATCAGACATTGAATAAACGCTGGTGAGCAGGGCCCATCGGGGTGTGATGGCGCCCGCTGCCTGTACATTAAATCCCTGTCCGTCATTTGTATTGGAATAGCCTCCGCTCAGTGTCACTTCACCCTGACGCCGGAATAAGGGAACCACATGACCTGTTGTAGAATACACAACGGGCGAGCATGAATGTAATAGTGTGATTGCAAGAATAGAAAGGCAAAACAAGTAAGTTTTCATAGTAGAGTGATTAGGCATACGAACGTTATTCTTTTTGTTTGTAATTGTACTTACTTTCCTCCATTTGCTTTTAAGTCGGAAAGGCAAGCAGCATCCAAAACAGGGATGGAGCCTCCGATGAGATTGGATACGACATCACTTGTTTCTGTTTGATATGACATGAGACAGTCCTGCACGGAACAGTGTGCACCATGGGCTGTGTCCTGGTGACTTGTTTGTGTTGCAGTTCCGTTATTGACCAATCCCAGAATGTGACTAAACTCATGATCCATGACAGTTGCTTCAAGGACCGTTGCAGAAGGCTTACCAACTCCACCAGAAAATTCCCGGATGGTTTTTTCAAAAATTGCCATGGAAGAACTTCCATAAGCCACGCCAAGCACTTTTGAAGTACCGCTATTCGCAGCATAGTCCGCATCGGCAAAAAAGAAGTGAGCTGTAAGCGTTTTGTCAGTCGTGCGTACAGTTCGGTTGTCTTCCTCGATGTTTTTCAGATCGTTCAAACTATAGGATGACTTACCCGCGGAGCCAATGCTCTTTTGAATAACCGTTATGCCACCGGATTTATTTAATCGTGATTGCAAAAATGATTTCAGATGATCCAGGGAAGAAGCAGTGGGAGCAAATCCTTCCACAGAGGTGATTTCAACAGTCAGCGAGGTGTATTTCTGATCCGACAGGAAATCGTTGGGGGTTACTATTTTTGATGCCGGACTCACATCATCACTGTCCTTACAGTGTATCAAAAGAAATGCAACAAAGAACAGCGCATAACCCAGATACCTTTTTATTGGATGCATAAGATTATTTTAATGCGAGCATCAAAATAATCATGCCAGAGTATCAAGCTCTGAATTTTTTGCAATTTTCAATGCATTTTCAAATTCGAACAATGAACGTGAGTAATTATTTACACGAAATTTTTGTGAAGAACATATTCAGTACTGCTTAAGAGTTCTTCTCATGAAGAACTACGAAGTGAGAATTTTAATCTTTGTCGGATGACTCAATTTAAAATCTTTCTTTTTCTGATTGATCTTGTATGCCTTGTTGACATATCCCTTGGAATATTCCTTTACGCGTGCTTCAAATTCTATGCGTGTTCCGTCAGTTAGTTTTATCTCCTGAAATCCTTTTGTAAAACTGAACCAGAGATGATCAGCAACAATTTTATTGGATTCAAGATCTACGATATTTTTTAGCAGGATCGTTTCTTCTGCGTATCCCTGGTATCCTGTTTTTTTCCCGAGCCGATCAAAGATTGCTGCAAACTTTTTTCGCTCACCGTTTTGTTTGGCTAATTCCTTTCGCATGAGGGGCGATGATAAAATTTTCCCGAAGATACAGCTTTGGTATAAGTGAGTAGCTTTGCAGGCATGGACAAAGATCACAAGCATAATGAGATTGCCAACGCAATTACACACGGTGTAGGTGCGTGCCTGGCTATAGCAGCCCTTGCAATACTCGTTGTGTTTGCATCACTCCAGGGCAACGTTTGGCATGTGGTGAGCTTTTCCGTGTTTGGCGCTACACTGGTGTTATTGTATTTCGCGTCAACCTTGTATCACAGTATTCCCTTCGAACGTACAAAACTTCTTTTTCGTAAGTTCGATCACATGGCAATCTATCTTCTCATCGCCGGAACGTACACTCCGTATTGCCTTGTCACCCTCCGTGGACAATTAGGTTGGATTTTATTTGGTGTCATTTGGGGAAGTGCGCTGTTGGGTATCATCCTCAAGGCGTTCTTTACCGGGAAGATGGAGATGCTGTCAACTATATTTTATATCATCATGGGATGGGCAGGTGTATTCGCATTTAAACCCCTGTATGAACATCTTTCACCTCCCGGTTTTTGGCTTCTTATTATAGGAGGTCTTTGTTATACCACAGGTACAATTTTTTTTGTCCGGGATAAGGTCAAATACAACCACAGCATCTGGCATTTGTTTGTTTTGGCCGGAAGCATTTTTCATTTTTTTTCGGTGATGACTTTGCTGCCATAGTATGGCCGAGCCTTAAAGACGCTCTTCAGGCTTCGATTCATAACATTTTGAGCATTTTTGCCTTATTACTTGGATTAATTCTAAATAGTGGCGTCATTTGCATTCTTTAGAATCATTCCAGTTAATGAAAGCAATTATTAGTTCCTTACTCCACTTTTCGATCGTTCTCACAGGGTTTTCTCAAACCGAGCAGCGAATTGTTACTGCGGGGAGTGCCATGACTGAAACGATCTGTGCGCTAGGGGTGTGTGATAAAATTATTGCTTCCGATCGCACCAGCCTTTATCCATCACAAATTCAAAAATTGCCTTCTATCGGATATCGTTCAGGGATCAATGCAGAAGGAATCATCAGTCTGAAGCCAACCCTTGTCATCGCGGAAAAAGATTATGTTGATGAAGCTGTTCTTTCTCAAATTCAATCAACGGGCATCAAATTAATTTCCATCGAACGTACTTATAATCTTGAGGGTACGAAAAATCTTATTCGTCAAATCTCTTTGGCCGTCAACAAAAAAACAGAAGGTGAGAAGTTGATTGCCAAAATTGACGCTCAACTTGCTGAAGCCGATGTGATCATAAAAAAATCAAAGATAACTCCGAAGGTGTTGTGTGTATATAACCGTGGAACTGCTTCCGTGGATGTTGCAGGTACAAAAACATTTTCTGATATCCTTCCTTACGTAGGTGCTATTAGTGCCGTGAGCGGAGTCAATGGCTATAAACCGTTAAATGCTGAAGCTTTGATTGCATCCAATCCGGATTACATGTTGTTTTTTGAATCAGGTCTTCAGAGCCTGGGTGGCATAGAAGGAGCGCTTCAAATTCAAGGTGTCGCTCAAACTACAGCAGGGAAGAAGCAACAGATTCTTGCGATGGACGGCAACAAGCTTTCGAATTTTGGTCCTCGCTTTGGCGAAGCCGTAAAAGAACTAGCACTTCTTCTTCATCCTGACGTGAAGTAATTCTTGTGGTTACAAAGAGCATCATATTGAAAGATCAAAAAACAGCAGTCATTTTAACTATGCTGGCAATCACGTTGGTTGTTGTATTCATTGTGGCGCTCGGCATCGGACAGGTTTACATCCCGGTAAAAGAAAGCGTATTCATACTTCTGCACAAAGCAGGTCTTTTATCTTCCTATTCTCCGGATGTAGTAAATGAAACCATTCTCTGGAACATTCGTCTTCCTCGCCTGATGATGACGGTTTTGATTGGAGCTGCTCTTGCGGTAAGTGGAGCTGCCCTTCAGGGTTTATTTCGAAACCCGCTTGTGGAATCTGGATTGATCGGGGTTTCGGGGGGTGCTGCGTTGTCCGTGGTTACACTCATCGTGTTTGGAACTGCCCTTTCGTTAAATCCTGAAAGTTCAAGCATGTACATGCTGATGCCGATCGCTGCCTTTGGTGGAGGACTGCTGGCAACTTTTCTTGTGACGAAGATTAGCATTCAAATGGGCAAAACAAATATTGCTGTATTAATATTATCGGGTGTAGCCGTAAATGCTTTGACCGGTGCGTTGATGGGCTTGGTAATATTTTTTGCTGATGAAAATCAACTTCGCATGTTTACCTTCTGGACCTTGGGAGATTTGGGTGGTGCTTCCTGGGGTAAATTAATGTTTGCTGCTCCATTGCTTGTATTATCCATCGCATGGCTTCTGACATTTCAAAACGGTCTTAATGCGATTGCACTCGGAGAATCGGAAGCATACCATATGGGTGTAGACGTGGAGCGTGTAAAAAAATCAATCATTTTCTTTAGCGCCCTTGCAGTGGGTGTGAGTGTTTCCTTAGCGGGAATAATCGGATTTGTAGGATTGGTGATTCCCCATTTGATCCGGGTGGCATTTCAATCGGATAACCGATTGGTGATGCCGGCTTCAATTCTCGGGGGGCCTATTTTATTAATCCTCGCTGATCTTGCAGCACGCACGCTGGTAGCCCCATCCGAATTGCCCATCGGCGTTGTTACCGGATTGGTTGGCGCACCGTTTTTTATTTTTCTTTTGATGAGAGCCAGGGCAAAACAAGAATTGACAATACAATGATATCGGCGCATCACATCACATTAGGAATTTCAGGAGGCAAAACACTGCTGAATAATATTTCACTTGACGTTCTTCCCGGTGCATTCACCGCGGTTGCAGGTCCTAACGGTGCCGGCAAAAGCACGTTACTAAAAATTCTTTCCAATGAAACGACGAACTACAAAGGCACAGTAGACATCAATGGAGTGTCTGTAAAAAAATACAAGGCTGCAGAACTTTCCAAATTGCGGGCCGTGCTTCCACAAAGTTCGCATTTACAATTTCCATTTACGGTTCAACAAATTGTAGAGATGGGCACGCAGTATCATCAAAATACAGCAGCTCAAAACAGAATGATTGTCAGTGAGGTCATGGAGCTTACAGGTATACCATCATGGGCTGATCGAAACTATTTGACGCTATCGGGTGGAGAGCAACAACGCGTTCAACTGGCTCGTGTGCTCGCACAGGTGTGGGAGAATAAACCCTATCCGCGTTACATTTTATTGGACGAACCTACGTCCAATCTTGATATCGCACAGCAACAATTGATTTTTAGTCTGGTGAAGCTCGCCTGTGAACGGAACATCGGTGTGTTGGCAATTGTGCATGACCTGAACCAGGTAGCCCAATTTGCCGATAAGCTTTATTTCCTGCGTGAAGGAAATATGATTGCCTATGGAAAAACAAAAGAAGTCTTTACAAAAAAGAATATTGAGACAACCTTCTGCTGTCATGTAAACGTGTACCATGATCCGTGTACAGATTGCCCTTACATCATCCCCGACCGAACACGAACCTTTGATCAATCATTAAAAACCATATCGATATGAGCGAAATAATCACCGAGAATAAAGCAGCAGCGTTGCGAAATGCCTGGGAAGAGTTAAAGAAAGTGAAACCAACACAACGCATTCGCGAATGTGCAGAAGAACTTCATGTGAGCGAAGCAGAATTGCTCGCGACAACGGTGGGTGATTATACTACCCGACTTGAAGGTGACTGGACGAAGCTGGTGAGTGCTTTGCCAACCTTAGGAAGGGTCATGTCGCTAACACGCAATGAGAGTTGTGTATTGGAACATAAAGGCCCCTTTCAAAAAATTGATATTATGGGTGGAGGAGGTCATGCGATGGCTACGGTCATTGGGCCCATCGAATCACGCGTATTCTTCAATCCCTGGAAATTTGGTTTTGCTGTAAGACAGGAAACACCAAGAGGGTTGCAACAAAGCCTTCAGTTTTTTGATGGTGCCGGTGTTGCCATTACAAAAATATATTTGCAGGAAGCCGGTGTAGGCAATCGTGCAGCAAGTAATCAGGAAGCCTATGATAAACTCGTAGAGGAATTTAAGGCTGTTGACCAATCTCAGGAAATAGAAACAAAACCTGCACAACAAGCGCCAACCAAACCGATTCAGGAAGTGGATGCATCTGCATTGTTGGCAGATTGGGAAGTAATGAAAGACACCCATGATTTCTTTGGTATGTTGCGTAAACACAAAGTGAGTCGCTATGATGCGGTGGCACTTGCCGAGGGAAAATTTTCTTACAAAATTGACAGGGCATCACTTCAGACGATGCTGGAAAAAGCAGCTGCAAATAGTTTGCCCATTATGATTTTTGCCGGTAACCATGGCAATCTTCAAATCCATCAAGGCAAAGTGCAAACCATCCGCGTGATGGACAACTGGCTCAATGTACTTGATCCGGATTTCAACATGCATCTTCGATCAGATCATGTTGATACTGCCTGGGTGATTTCAAAACCAACATCGGATGGTGTGGTGACCAGCATCGAAGTATTTGATAAAAACAAAGAAATGATTGTTCAGTTTTTCGGATTGCGTAAACCCGGTATTCCTGAATTGACAAAATGGAGAGAGCTTGTAGCTCAGTTCCCTAAACTCGCATAGGAGTATAGCGCATTCAAACAAAGGCCAGGTTAACTGGCCTTTTTGTTTTTTTAACCTTGATTACTTTTAATTCGCTGCAGTCCTTGTCTTACCCATCAAATATTTCTTTGGCGTAACACCATACTTTTTTCTAAAAGCAGCAATGAAGTGACTGGGATTGGTGTATCCGATTTGATATGCGACTTCGTTTACCTGATATTTCCGCGTATCGAGCAATACACGTGCATTATCCAGTTTATGTTCATTCAGAAATCCATACACAGTGTTTCCATAGATCTGTTTGAATCCAACTTTCAACTGATATTCATTCAGTCCAGCTGTTTTCGCTAATTCCTTTAGACCAGGGGGAGTATCCATATGCTTCAGTAAAAATTCTTTGGCATGCTTGATCTTGCGCACCGTTTCCTGGTCGTTCAGGAAAGGGCAACTTTCGGTATCGGGTTTCCGATCTGAAAAATACAGGCTCAGCAACTCATAAACTTTACCTTGGTAAAAAAGTTTTTGCGCCGTTTCACTTAAATGAACGGAAAACAATTGACTCAACACAATAAAAAGCGACGATGGAATTTCACGTTCGTCATAAAATCTGCGATTTACATTTTCCGGACGAAGAAAAGGAAGCGGCTCGTGAATGAAAAGATGATGGAGACTTTCCAGAGGAAGGGACATGAAGACCAACTTTGCTTTAGGTGCCAGCTCTAGTTCAAAAGGAAGGTCTTTTTCAGGATCGTAAAAAAAATAATTTTTCTGTTTCTGAATCTCGCGGCTGTAGTGAGGATTAAATATGAAATGAGCACTGCCGTCAAGGCAGAAAAAAAAATGAACGATGCTTTTTTCGATCAGGCTGTCAACGGAAATATTTTTATTGGATTCATTTTCAACCGTAGCCAGTTTGAGATGGTCTTTTTCAAAAAGTAGCTGAATTTTACCTTTCGAGGTATTTTTTTCTAAAAACGTGTCTTGCTGAAGAACTTCCATACGGCATAAATTACCATTTTTGAGGTTAATTCAGGTAATTCAACGTAAAAATACCAACTTTCAGGTAAATAAGAGCTGTTTTTATTTTGGGGTATTTTTGTTCTAGAAGTAGTGCAGCAGCATAACACCACTAAAAATCAGGGTCGAGACCGAGGCGATCTCTCAATTCAAGAAGCATCGGATTTTTTTCTGCGAGATGGTCAAATTTCTCCTTATTGGTATAGACTACTTTTTTGGTACTCATCTCTTTCATAACGCCGGTTACAGCGATGGTACTGTTTCCTAATTGATCCCTTAAAAAAGTAATGAGTTGAGGTTTTAATGTATCCAGCAAGGGCTCTTCGATCGGATTTGTCAAATGAAGCGTGATGAGCGAGCCATTGAATTCAAAATCACGATTCAACAAATGGTAGTGCGAGATATTGCTTTTGCTTAGTTCGGCAAAGGCGGTCCACACTTTTTTCAAGTCACTCAGTTGGACGGGAGTTTCCACTTTAGCAGCCTGACTGATTTTTTCTTCCTGCTTTGCTTCTTTGGATTTTCCCTGCAAGGCATCCAGCAGATTCGTGGTTGTCTTCGTTCGGTTTGTTACTATTCTCGGTTCATCCGCCTTTTTTGGAAGTTCAGGTTCAACTTTTTTTTCAGGTATTGGATTGGTAACGATTGGCGGAGTGGAAACAGGAGCTGCCTTTTGAGCGAGAGTTGCTTCAGGTTCTAATTCAATTTTTTTTTTACTGCTTCGCTTTCCGAAACAGTGCCTTTAAACACTGCATGAACATTTGCCATTTTCATCAGCGCCAACTCAACGAGCAGTCGTTGATTTTTACTTGACTTGTAATTGATATCACATTGACTGCCGATGCTAAGCCAGGAAAGCAGCAAGGAAGGCGAAGCCGCCTGCGCTTGTTGCAAGTATTTTTTCTTGATGTTATCAGGCACCTCCATCAAGTCAATGGTACGTGCATCCTGAGACACCAGTAGATTTCTGATGTGTTCACTGAGGCCGACAATAAAATTTTGACCATCAAATCCTTTGCGCAGGATTTCGTCAAGCAGCAATAACGGTTGTGTTGCATTTTCTCCCAACAAACCATCCACCACATTGAAATAATAATCATAATCCAGAATGTGAAGATTGCTCAACACATCAGCAAACGTTACTTTTTTGCCCGTGGAGAAGGTGACCATTAAGTCGAAAATGGAAAGTCCGTCACGCAGGGCACCGTCAGCTTTTTGAGCGATCAAATGCAGTGCTTCTTCTTCGGTTTGAATTCCTTCGCGGTCTGCAATTTTTTTCAGCTGTTTTGAAATATCCGAAACCTGAATCCTGTTGAAGTCAAAGATCTGACAACGCGAAAGAATGGTGGGAATTACTTTGTGTTTCTCGGTGGTAGCAAGAATAAAAATGGCATACGAAGGTGGTTCTTCCAGCGTCTTCAAAAAAGCATTGAAGGCTGCGTTCGAGAGCATATGAACCTCATCGATGATATACACTTTATACTTTCCGAACTGAGGTGGGTAACGAACCTGGTCAATCAGGCTTCGGATGTCCTCAACAGAATTATTCGATGCCGCATCCAGTTCAAAAATGTTCAGTGAATTGGTTTCTGCTTTTTCCTCAAACCCGTTGATCATGCGGGCAACAATCCGTGCACAGGTAGTTTTTCCCACACCACGTGGACCGCAAAACAACAACGCCTGAGCTAGTTTATTGTTGTCAATCGCGTTTTTTAGCGTAGTCGTAATGTGCTCCTGCCCGACAACCTCATCAAAGCCAAGAGGCCGGTATTTACGCGCTGAGACAACAAAACTTTCCATGGGCTTGCAAATTATAGCTTTCGCAATGAATAATTTCAATTTTAATGAAAATTTTACGGATACGATGGTTAATCGTATCTTCGTATAACAAAATGTTTTGGCTATGAAAGTGACAGCCCTTATTCCCGATGAACTTATTGATGAAATCAAGAAACTGACGGGCGGGTCGAATATCACCGAAAGCCTGATCATAGCGTTGAACTACTATACAGCGCGTCAGCGGCTACTAAAAGTGATTCAAAAAGTAAAAAAGCAACCGTTGTCGTTTCGCACTGGATTTTCAGCTAGGCGCATAAGAAAACTGAATCGGGAAGCATGACGCTGGTTGACACATCGGTTTGGATTGAATTTTTAAGGCAAAGTGATGAATTTGTAACCAATCGCCTTTTTGGACAAATCGAGAAAGGAAATGCAGTAGCATTCAGCCCTGTGTTCGGAGAACTGCTGCAAGGTGTGAAAAACGATCGTGAGGAAAGTATCATTATGGAATTGTGGAACGATCTCCCTCAACTTGAGGAAGCTGATTCGTTCTTGGAAGCCGGTCGTTTATCCTATCAGAATAAATTGTTCAATAAAGGCATTGGTCTTATTGATTGCTCAATTCTTGCCGCCTGTAAGCAAAACAACCTGGAAATATGGACATTGGATCGAAAACTTCATCATGCAGCGTTGACGTTGACGTTAAGATCATTCGTTTAGATTTTGCTCTTTGTAGATGACTCTCGTCTCCGTGGTATACCTTGATACTACAAAGTGATATCATGCCTGCAGCCAGAATTAAGTACTAGATTTAGATGAAATCTTTTTCGGCAACTCCTCGTGAATCACGTTACAGAAGATCATAGGATCACCACCTGGCTCAAGCAAACCACCGGTTTCTGGTTTACTTTTTATGTGGCTGTCTCGGCCTTTTGTCTCTACACGTGCATTTTTGCTCTGCGAAAAACATTTGGCGTGGCCACCTATGAAGGTTATCAACTTTGGGGGGTTGGCTATAAAGTGTGGATGGTCATCTTTCAGGTGGTAGGCTACATGCTTTCAAAGTTCATTGGCATTAAAGTCGTATCCGAACTGGGCGTTCACGCCAGGGCAAAGGGAATTTTACTCATGGCTTCTATTGCAAGCATCTCCTGGCTGCTCTTTGCCGTCACACCAAATCCATACAATCTTATCTTCCTCTTTTTCAACGGACTTCCGCTGGGTATGGTATGGGGAATGGTGTTTGGTTATTTGGAGGGCAGGAGATTTACAGAAGTACTTGGGGCGAGCCTTTCGGTAAGTTTTATTTTTTCTGCAGGTGTTGCAAAAACTGTAGGTGGATTTATTATGCAGGATTGGGGCACCTCTGAATTCTGGATGCCTTTTGTGGCTGCTTGTCTTTTTTTTCTGCCTTTACTTTTGTTTTTGTGGTTACTCGATAAAATTCCGCCACCCACAGGTGAGGATGAAAAGCTGCGAACGAAACGCAGACCGATGAGTGGAACAGAACGGATAAAGTTTGCTATGAATTTTTTACCTGGGTTAATTTTGTTGATTCTCACGTATACGATGCTCACTGCCTTTCGGGATTTCCGTGACAATTTTTCTGCCGAAATATGGAATTCACTAGGGTATGGAAACAAACCGGGTATTTTCACAACGACAGAAATACCCGTAACGATTGTAGTGCTTGTTGTCATAGGCAGCTTAATGATGATCAAAAACAACTATCGTGCAATGGTCGTCAATCACATGATTGTATTCATCGGAATGGTCACCGTAGGTTTAAGCACCCTGGCGTTTGAAGAAAAAATAATCAGTGCGCCGACCTGGATGGTTTTGATTGGAATGGGATTGTATTTTGGGTACATCCAGTTCAACAGTATTTTCTTTGATCGTCTTATTGCCACATTTCAATATGTGAGTACGGTAGGATTTCTAATTTATCTGGCCGACTCAGTAGGGTATTTGGGAAGTGTGAGCGTTTTGCTCTTTAAGGAATTTGGAAGAAAGGATGTAAGTTGGCTGGACTTTTTTATTTCGGGTGGGTACATCATGTCGGTGACAGGAAGTATTTTAATTTTACTCTCGTTGATCTACTACCACAAAAAGTATCAGCAATGGCAAACCTCCTGAATCTGAAATGATGGGTAATGATTACTTTTGTCGTCCATGAACCCGCCGAAGTATTCCGTCATCGTACCTGTTTTTAACCGTCCTCAGGAAGTCGATGAGTTGCTGACCAGTCTGACGCATCAAACCTATAAAAATTTTGAAGTGATCATTGTGGAGGATGGATCTGCAATTACCTCCGAAAAAATCTGTGAGCAATACCGAAGTGTACTTTCTATCCGATATTTTGTGAAACCTAATTCTGGTCCCGGTCCAAGCAGAAACTTTGGATATCAACAAGCGAAAGGAGAGTATTTCGTGATTTTCGATTCAGACTGCATTTTGCCAAAATTTTATTTCGATCAGATAGAGACCGTGCTCAAGTCAAAACAGATCGATGCATGGGGAGGGCCAGATCGTGCAAGCAGTACATTCACACCACTTCAACAAGCGATGGGCTATACCATGTCGTCTTTTTTTACAACGGGTGGAATACGTGGAGGAAAAGAAATTGCAGGAAAATTTCAACCCAGAAGCTTTAACATGGGCATCAGTCGCGAAGTATTTGAACGGACAGGTGGTTTCAAGTTCGATCGCTATGCTGAAGATATTGAGTTCAGTATTCGTATGCGCAAAATGGGTTTCATCAGTGCGCTGATTCCGGATGCTTTTGTTTATCACAAACGAAGAAGTACACTGAAACAGTTTTATCATCAGGTCTTTAACTTTGGTCGTGGTCGCGTTCAGGTTGGCAGAGTTCATATTGGAGAAATCAAAATCACGCATTGGTTCCCGGCATTTTTTCTGTTGGGTTTGTGCTCTATTCCTTTGACCAGTATTGTTAATATATACTGGGGAATTTTTTTGGGTTGGCTTTACCTCATTTACTTTTTAGCCATTGCCCTTGATGCATTTGTTAAGAACCGGTCAATCGTGATAGCTCTTCTCAGTGTACCCTCAGCTTTTATACAACTGACAGGATATGGTCTTGGATTTTTGAAGGAGAAATTTTTTCCCTAATGCTTTAGATTAATCCATCCTTGATTATTATAGGAAATACACTGGTAATCAATTAGTTTCAACGATTCATTTCTTCACAATTTGGTAATATTGAAGCTTTTTTTAGAAATTCGACCCGCTTTTAAAGATATGGAAAGCTATATCTCAGGCCCAACCCCGCAATTATGAAAAAAGCCATCAGGAGTTTCTCCTCGATTATTAATTACAAAACGTTCATCATCACTGCTCTCTCAGTACTTTCCACTTACCTCTGTATACAAATGGAACTGACAGCAAAATTCCCAGACATGCTGGTGGGTGTTGCTATTGTTTTCCCGGTGGTTTTTTCAATTGGATCCGCATACACAAGAAGAGAGACAGCACTGCAGCGATTCTCAGATTTTAAAGGACATGCTATAGCGATATTTTATGCCAGTCGTGACTGGACAACCGAAAAGGACGGAGAAATATCAGTACGCTTCAGTCAGCTTTTTCGCGACATCATGCTTCAATTGAAGGACATGTTGAAAGGAAACACCAAGCAATGGCGTGAAAAAGAAAAAGTAATGTTCGACAAGTTTTCAAGCCTCTCAAGACTTACCATCGAATTAAGAAGCTTGGGTATTCAAAGCAGTGAAGTTTCACGCATTAATCAGTATATCAGCAAAATGATTATTGCATTTGATAATATGAAGATCGTTCACCAATACCGAACCCCCGTCACGCTACGTATGTACAGCAAAGTTTTCATTTATATTTTCCCGATTATTTATGGGCCATACTTTGCAAGTTCATTCAAAGATTACTCGGCATCGCTTGAGTATGTAATGCCCATTCTATACAGTTTTATTCTTGTGAGCCTTGATAATATTCAGGATCACCTGGAAAATCCATTCGATGAAGTCGGTGAAGATGATATTATTATCGATGCAGACGAGACAGCAGGCCTGTTGAACTAGGCGATTATCTGGTCAGAAAAAGTTACTGACAATCGCCTGTTTTCGTAATGGCATTTTCATAACCCAGCGCAAGGGCTTTGTTGAAATCTTCGCACGCCCCTTTTTTATCTCCGGTACGTTGACGCGCAATGCCACGATTGAAATACGAAGACCCATAATTGGGATCAAGCTCTATGGCTTTGTTATAATCTTCAAGAGCCTCCTTACTGAGCCTCATTTCATCTTTCACGTTGGCCCGGTCAATATACGCCTCGATAAAATCCGGACTTAATTTTATAGCATGGTCATAGGAGATCAATGCGTCCTGGTAACTCCTTTGATTATAAAAAACATTTCCCTGCTCAAGAAAATAGTCAGGGTTAAGCGAATCCAGTTTGATGGCCATCGCGTAATTGTCTTGTGCTTTTTCGTAGTTGGGTTCGTTCGAGTATAAATTTCCAAGCTCAAAGTATCCGTCTGCAAAATCAGGATCGAGTTCTAGCGTCTTCATGAGGTGATTAAAAACCTCATCGGGATTGCCCCGTTCCTTTTCGGTAAGGGCCAATAGGTAATACGTTTCAGCAGACTCAGGATTTTGAGCTGCTGCAGATAAAAAATCCTCATTCGCCTGGTTAAAATTTCCGGATTCAAAGTAGGCACTACCACGGGAAAGTAGAATGTCTGCTTTGTTGCCTGCACTGTCTGTCAAGGAGAGTGACTTTGTATAATCCTGAATAGCTCCGTCGAAGTCCTTCAGGCTAAGTTTGCTGTTGGCCCGCACAATGTAGGCGTTGAGGTAAGCATCATCTTCCGTGATGAGCGAGTCAAGCTGATTGATCGCAGCCACGTAATTTTTCTGGTCATAGTTTTTTACAGCTTGCTGATAACGGTCTTCTGTACTCTTGGCACATCCAGCAAGGAACAATACTGAAAAGACCAGGGGAGCTAGCTGTTTCATAACGAATTTTTGTTTTATAAAATTTCTGTCTTGATGCAGAGTTCTTTCATTTGTTCCGCTGAAATCGTTGATGGCGTATCGATCATCACATCGCGACCTGCGTTGTTTTTTGGAAACGCAATAAAGTCACGAATGGAATCCGCGCCTCCAAACAACGAACACAACCGATCAAAACCAAAGGCGATCCCTCCATGCGGTGGTGCACCAAATTCAAAAGCATCAAGCAGAAATCCAAACTGTTTTTTTGCTTCTTCTTCGGTAAAGCCAAGATGACGGAACATCAATTGTTGTGTGGGCCTGTCATGAATACGAATCGATCCTCCACCCACCTCTGTTCCATTGATCACCAGGTCATAAGCGTTCGCACGCACATTCCCTGGGTCGGTATCCAACAAGGCAATATCTTCGGGCTTGGGAGATGTAAAGGGATGATGCATGGCGTGATAGCGTTGCGTTTCCTCATTCCATTCCAACAGCGGAAAATCAAGTACCCACAACGGCGCAAATTTATTTTTGTCACGAAGACCTAATTGTCCGCCAAGAAGAAGCCGTAATTCACCCAGCGCTTTTCTTGTTTTGTTTTTCTCTCCGGCAAGAATCAGCATCAGGTCTCCAGGAACCGCCTCAAATTTCTCTGCCCATTTTTTTAAATCAGCTTCTCCATAAAATTTATCTGCAGAAGATTTTAATGTTCCGGCACCTTCGTAACGTGCGTACACCAACCCCTTCGCACCAATTTGTGGCTTTTTCACAAATTCGGTAAGCTCATCCAATTGCTTGCGTGTGAAATGGGCGCAACCTTTCGCACAAATTCCCACAACAAGTTCGGCCTCTTCAAAAACAGGAAATGCTTTTCCTTTGGCGACCTCGTTCAACTCAACAAACTTCATTTCAAAACGAGTGTCCGGCTTATCTGAGCCGTAATACTTCATGGCATCACGATAGAGCATTCGTGGTACTGATGTAATATCGATGCCTTTTACTTTACTAAATAGATGACGAACAAGTCCTTCAAATGTATTTAAGATATCTTCCTGTGTGATGAACGACATCTCACAGTCAATCTGTGTAAACTCAGGTTGACGATCAGCGCGCAAATCTTCATCACGAAAACATTTTACAATTTGATAGTAACGGTCAAACCCCGAAACCATCAACAATTGCTTGAATGTTTGTGGCGATTGCGGCAATGCATAAAACTCTCCCTGATTTAAACGTGAAGGCACAACGAAGTCGCGTGCACCCTCTGGAGTTGATTTAATCAATACAGGTGTTTCTACCTCAATAAAATTCTGACCGTCCAGATACGCACGTGTTTGCTGAGCCATCTTATGACGCAGTTGCAATCCTTCGCGCACAACTGTCCTTCGTAAGTCGAGGTAGCGATATTTCATGCGTAAGTCTTCTCCACCGTCGGTATTTTCCTCAATCGTAAAGGGGGGTGTCTTTGATGTGTTGAGAACATCAATTGAAATGACATTGATTTCAATGTCCCCGGTGGGCATCTTGTCATTTTTGGATTGACGCTCCGATACGTTGCCAACAACTTTTATAACAAACTCACGGCCCAAACTTCTGGCCGTCTGCAATACAGCAGGATTGGATTTTCCTTCTTCAAGAAATAATTGGGTGATTCCATACCGGTCGCGCAGATCGATCCACAACAAACTACCCTTATCCCGAGTGCGCTGTACCCAGCCCGTTAGTGTTATTTCCTTGTTTACATCACTTATCCTCAGTTCGCCGCAGGTATGAGACCGTAACATTAATTTTTCAATTAGATTTGTGGCGCGAATTTAACCGGGATTTATATGATTTCCAGCCTTTTTTCGTTCCGTAAGGGACATTTGTTTGCTCACGTGATGAAAACTCTCGGTTTCTCTTTTCTTATCGTGGTATTGTTTGGTTTTGCTGAGCAAAAACTGATCAAGATTAAAGTCGCCGACGGCATTAAAGCTTCGATCCCGGAAGGCTTTGTTCCCATGGAACCGCAAGATATTGCCCAACGGTTTCCTTCAGTTCGCGCTCCTTTAGGCGCCTATACCAATCAAGATCGTGTTGTCGATTTTTCAGTCAATATTTCGGCTACCCAATGGCAGGCAAAGGATTTCACCATTGCTCAGAAATTTTTTAAGTCTGGCATTTATAATTTGTACGATCGTATTGAGATGATCAGTGAAGGCACGCATGTAATCAAAAAGAAGAATTATATCTTTTTTGAATTTGAATCACGCATGAATGGAAAGCGCGGTCAGGTGGGAAGCGAGGAACCCATCGTGAACTACACCTGCATTCAATACCTCGTGGAGAACGGACGTACCCTTGTGTTTGCCTTTAACTGCCCACGCGAATTACGGCAACAATGGCAACCCGTAGCCCAACAAGTGATGCTCAGCGTTCGCGTTAAATAATTCACGCAATGGAATTATTTACGGATGAGTATTTTATGAATCATGCCTTGAAAGAAGCACAACTGGCGCTTGATAAAAGAGAAATTCCTGTTGGTGCCGTAGTGGTTTGCCAGAATAAAATTATCGCACGCGCGCATAATCAAACGGAACAACTTACCGATGCCACCGCACATGCCGAGATGCTCGCCATCACGGCCGCCGCCAATTATTTAGGATCAAAGTATTTAAGTGACTGCGTATTGTACGTAACGCTTGAGCCCTGTGTGATGTGTGCCGGTGCACTGCATTGGTCGCAATTGGGCAAGATGGTCATTGGTGCTAATGATGTTCAACGCGGCTATTCACTCATTGCAGCACCTATTTTGCATCCCAAAACAGAAGTGGTGAGAGGCGTGAAAGCAAAAGAGTCAAAAGAATTGATTGATATTTTCTTCAGAGACTTGCGTAACAGAACGTAATCTGATTTTATTTGTAACCCGATAAACACACACAATTATGGCCATGGAATTAAAAGGAAGGGTAGTTCAAATTTTACCTGAACAAACCGGAATGGGAAAAAAAGGACAATGGAAGAAACAGGAGTTCATTGTAGAAACGCAAGGACAGTTTCCTAAAAAAGTGTGTTTTTCAGCCTGGGGAGATAAAATCGCTCAGTTTAATCTTCGCACTGGCGATGAAGTAAATATTGCTGTGGATCTTGAAAGCCGGGAATACAATGGCCGTTGGTATACAGAGGCGAGAGCCTGGAAGGTAGAAAAAAACGGAAGCTCCTCTGCTCCGTCAGCGCCAGTGGGTGATGAACCATTTGCTGCTGAAGGAAATTCTACAGATGACCTTCCGTTCTGATTTAATTGACAATTGATCAATTGTCAATTGTCAATTATTCTGCTGTTACTTTTTTCTTCTTGCCGTCTTCTACGCGTTTTCCGTTTTTGTGTTCACCCAAGATGATCACGTCTTTTGTTACTTCGTATTGTTTTGCAGCCTGCATCATAGATTGATGGCTGTCGCGGATAAGAATAGTGCCTGATTTTGCGCCTTTATTGCGAACTTCAATGTAAAATCCGTCTTTCTTCTTTTTCGGTAATATTGGAGGTCTTCCCATAGTATTATATTAGTTTTTAAGCTGAAACAAGCGTTTTGCAAATAGAGTTGCAAAGATACGATTTTTTGACCGGAAGGGCAAGGTGACATTTACTTTGGCCTACCTGGGAAAACCCCGAAATCCCTTTATTTCATGTAGTTCGGAACGGAAATTCCTGTTTTTAAGACGGGATCAGGAATGGGGGTGAGTCGCTGTTGTTGCAGGGGCCAAACACCTGCCCAAACGTCCATTGAATAGTCTTCTTCGTCATCTTTTGGCGGGCCGGTTCTCACTTTTGCAGAGGCTTCAGTAAGGTCAAAAGACAGCACCAGGGTTGCCTTCCATTCGCCAGCAGTAGGCTTGCGTATTTCGGCCCAACGCCCCGGACAAACTTTCTCTGTGAAAACTTCCAACGCTTTATATTGCTCATCAGGATCTGTCACAACTTCGGGCTTGCTGAACATGACCACCGATCGGTAATTGACAGAGTGATGAAATGCAGAACGTGCCAGCACCAACCCATCAAGCAACATGGTACTGATGCATACCGGCATTTTCTTTTCCGCGAGTTGACGCATATAATGGCTGCCAACAGAACCGTGAATATAAATTTTATCACCAACGCGACAGAATCCCGTTGGAATTTGAAATGGCTGATCGTTGTTGGAATAGGCAATCGTGCACACCAGTGTTTCATCAAGTATGGAGTAAACAGTTTCCTTATCATACACGCCACGTTTCGCGAGGCGGGTGATTTCTGTTTTGTCTGTGATCGGAAATTTGTCCATGAGTTTATTATTAATTTATTTTGCGTTTGATCACAAAGCAATGATCAAACTTTTCCATTCCAATTTTAGGATAATACGTAGTTGCTGCGGGTGCGGCAAGTAAAATAAGCATGGTCTTATCTCCAGCCGCCTCGTGGGTGAGGTATACCAGTTTTTTTCCGATACCCCGATGCTGATAGGTTTCATCAACAGCCAGGTCAGAAAGGTAACAGCAAAAGGAAAAGTCAGTAAGTGCACGCGATACACCTACAAGTTGTTCACCGAGCCACGCTGTGATCAATACATTCCCATGAGCGAGCATTTTTTCAATCCTGTTTTTGTCATCAACGGGCCTGCGTTGATCAAGCGTTGATCGCTTTAACAAGTCAATAAATTGTTGGGCAGTAATGATAACATCACTGCGATAGATTATTTCCATCGTCTTGATTCGTTAATGTAATCAGCGCGTCCTGATTACGTAATTCCAACCGTAAGGATCAGGAGCTGTGCCCATGCGCAACGCGTTAAGTTTTTCCTTCACGTTGGTTTGAAAGCTTTGTGCATTCGCGGGTGCCAGCGTGTAATCTTTATTGGAGATATTGATCACGGCAATGGGTGCTACGACCGCTGCCGTTCCCGTTCCGAACGCTTCTGTAAGTTTTCCACTCTTAAATCCATCTTCGACTTCCTTCACGCTGATCCTTCTCTCTTCTACAGTAAAGTTCATATCGCGTGCAAGTGTAAGAATAGAATCCCGTGTTACGCCATCAAGAATCGCCGATGTTAAATTGGGTGTGATCAGTTTTCCGTCGATCACAAACATCACATTCATCATACCTACTTCATCGATGTAGCTGTGCTCTTTGTGGTCGGTCCAAAGAATTTGATCGAAGCCTTCTTCGCGGGCAATTTGTGTGGGATAAAAAGCACCGCCATAATTACCTGCACATTTTGCAAAACCTGTTCCGCCTTCTGCCGTGCGCACAAATTTATCTTCCACTTTTAACCGGTACGGTTTACTTTGATAGGCAGCAACCGGACTGTTCATAATAATAAATTTGAAATGATCGGCAACCTTCACGCCAAGCCGGGCTTCAAAGGCAAATACCAGCGGACGTATGTATAATGACTCGCCCTCACCTTTTGGAATCCAGGCTTTATCCAATTCTACTAAAGCATGTAACGATTCGATAAACATCTCCTCGGTGATTTCGGGCATACTCATGCGATTGAGCGATTTGTTCAACCGACTGCTGTGTTTTTTCGGACGGAAGATATTGATATTGCCATCGTTCATATAGAAGGCTTTCATTCCTTCAAAGAGTGACTGCCCATAGTGCAGCGACAACATGGCCGGGCTCATGAGCATATCACCAAAAGGTACAATTTTGGGTTCATGCCACTTGCCATTCTTCCAATCCGCGACGAGCATATGATCGGCGATGTATTTGCCGAATTCCAGGTTGCTGAAATCCGTGGTAGAAAGGCGCGATTTGCTGGTGTGTTCAACAGGGATGGAGGCAGTCATTGTAGTCATAACTTCGAAATTTAAGTCGAAGGTAAAACTATTTTCAGGGATCAGAAAGTCATTTATTTCAGACTGTTATTTTGTGGTTTTCTGAAGCCCGGTGCTTATGCTAAGACATTAGGTTTTGATTGTTAGTTGTCCAGCAATCGACGATGATAATTCACTTGTCCCAGGTGATAGCTCAAGTGCATTGCGAGATGAATTAAGAAAAATTCAGTGGAGGTCTTTTCGGCAAATACGAGCATCGGATATTCGCCCTTTACCTGTTCTTCAGTAAGCTCGCTGAGTACCAAATCAGCTACCTTAATTGTAGCTTCAATTTTTTGGATCAATTCTTTCTGTGGTACATTTCTCATAGAGAATTCAGCATCGCGATCTCGTACATAACCGCTATTTCCCAATGTTGCGCCAAGGTATGTGTTCAAATTACCAATAAGGTGAAGGCAAAGATTTCCCGCCGGGTTGGTAATCTTCTTATCAACCTTCCAAAGATTTGCTTCGACCTGATACGATTCGATTTCGATTTTTAGCTTTTTAAGATCGCGGACAAACAATGTTCTTAGTACCTCAGTCGACATGTGGTGTTAATGATTTGACTTTGAAATATTTTGTGAATCACTACGGATTTGATGATATGCCCAATATAAGGGGCAACCAAAATTTACAAAAAATAAAAAAGCAGACCAACCCGTATAAGTTTAAGAAACACAAATATCTCAATGCAAACGATTGTTTCTGAATTTTATTAACTTACATTGTCATCGAGCTAATTAATAACCAGAGATTTCACGGACGTAAATGATCGAAGAAAGCAGATATGGCAAGCAAATCTTTAAAGCGGAAAGTACTTCAGGACGCGTTGTAAAATTTCACCCTGAGTATCTTGATGATACTACACTTTGGAATGCGTTTAGAAATGGAGATGATACCGCTTTGGTGACGATGTTTGACTTGCATGCCCGATCGTTGTACAACTACGGATATAAAATTTCGAATGATAAGGAAATGGTTAAGGATGCCATCCAGGACTTGTTTGCCGATTTATTTCAAAGCCGCTCGGGATTAGGAGAAACCAACGCCATACGATTTTATCTTTTCAAATCACTCAGGAGAAGGCTTGTACGATCAAAACTTAGAAGAGCAATTAATTTTTTTGATTTTGACCCGGATTGTCCATCGCCCGAATTCATTTTAATCTCTGAACAGTCTTCTGAAGAACAAAAGACCAAGATGTCCACGTCCATACGTCAATTATCAAGAAAGCAGCAGGAGGCCATTTTTTTCAGGTACCATGAAGACCTCAGTTATGATCAAATCGCTGAATTGATGAGCATTCGAAAGCAGACAGTTTATAATCTTATTAACGGTTCCATTAAAATACTGAGAACCACCCTCCGATTTTAATCTTCACTTTTCTAAGTTACTCATTTTCAGTACTTTAATTATTTTATTAAAAATAATTAGTAAAAGTTGAGTAAAAACTCCCCCAAGCTGCCTTTTGTATTCAAACGATTGCGGTATTTCCGATAACCATGGAGTATAAGGACTTTACAAACGAAGATTTCGCCAAGGATGGTTTTTTTATAAGATGGGTAAAGGGGGACCCTGAATCTGCCTGGTTTTGGACTTCCTATATGAGGGAGCACCCTGAGCAGGTAGCTGCCATTGAACAGGCAAAGAAGATCGTTGCATCAATTGCAGTAAAGCAGGATGAACTGTCAAAAGAATCTTTTGATTCGATGCGTACTCAGTTAATCATGAAGATTCGCGTTCATAAAGAAAGCGCCAAAGAAAATATAGCAATTCAGAAAAGAAGAACGTCAACGAAGTTTTGGTTGAAGGTAGCTGCTGTATTTGCCCTGGTAGCGATCGGTTCTTTCATGATGTACAATTTCATACCCTTGGAACAACTTGAGTTTGTCACAAAACAACAAGCCCCATCCGTATTGGAGCAACGCGAAAATCCGAAAGGCCAGAAGTCAATCTTGCTACTTTCTGACGGAACTAAAATCTGGTTGAATGCCGATAGCAAATTAACCTATGCTAAAAATTTTACAGAAGGAGTAACCCGCGAGGTATACCTGCAAGGCGAGGCATTTTTTGAAGTGGCGCATGATGTAATGAAACCCTTTATCGTTCATACCTCAGAATTAGATATCCGTGTATTGGGCACCTCCTTCAATGTAAAGTCTTACAATGAGGATAAAAAAATAGAGACAACGTTATTGACCGGGCAGGTCAAGATCACCAAGGCCAACGAATCTCCGAATAACGCAAGTCTTATTTTGGCGCCAAATCAAAAAGCAATTTTTCAGAAAGAAACAAAAGCTATGGATGTGGAGCAGGTTCAGGCCGAGCGTTCTTCAGCATGGCGCCAGGACAAACTTGTGTTTGATGAAACCACCTATGGCGAGGTAATCACACAGCTGGAAAGATGGTATGATGTGAAAATTACATTTGAAGGTGAAGGTGATCTTCAATGCAAACTCACAGCAAGTATTGAAAAAGAAAGCCTCGAAGACATCTTAAATCTACTGGTGCTGTCGCATAAAATAAGTTACACAATATCTGGAAGCAACATTTATTTAAAAGGAACTCTCTGTCAATAGCTAAACATAAACCGAAAAACACCTATGAATAAAAAAACATAACCACCTGAAAAACGAACCGGGAGTGTTAGAGCACCCCCGGCAGTTAGAATCTTTCCTGAATACCAGGGAAAACTCAAATGTTCATTCACTAAACCCTTAAAAGTATGAAGAAATTTCGACTCAATTTTGAGAAGTTATTTGTATTGCGATATGTAAAGAACCTCTTACCCCTCAAAACCGTGATAGCTGCATTGTTAATTGTGCTTCAGGCACTCCAGCTCCAGGCAAATCCAAGCTCTTCCGCTGAGCAAACTCCAGTTTCAATCGTTAAAGAAGGCGTCACAGTTAAAGAAGTTCTTGCTGAAATTGAAAAACAAAGTCACTTGCGTTTTTTTTATAATAACAAGCAGGTTGACGTAAAACGCGTTGTCAGTGTACGGTTTGAAAAACTGCCACTTAAAGATGCCATCAAAGTAATATTTTCCGGAACGTCGGTTAACTACCGTATTTCGGGGGATCAGATACTGTTGTGGGCATTTGATGTCAAGGCAGCATCAGCAGACGATGCATTGAATGTAACCATCGATGCTGGTTCGAACCAGGTAAGAGTGGAAACTCTTGTTGTTCCTATCAAGGGAAGAATAACCGATGAAAATGGTGATGGTTTACCGGGTGCTAATGTGATTGTAAAAGGTACAACAGCAGGAACAATTACAGATGAGAAAGGTGAATTTCAATTAGAAGTTAGTCCTGATGCTGTACTTCAGATAACCTCTATTGGTTATAAAACCATAGAAATGGCAGTGGGAAATAAAACTTCCTTTGATGTACAAATGGAAATTGATGTTACCCAACTTTCTGAAGTTGTGGTAGTGGGTTATGGTACGCAAACGAAAGCTTCAGTAACCGGAGCCATTAGCAGTGTGAAAGGATCTGAACTTGCAAAAGTGCCGGTTCCAAATATTACGAATTCAATCGTAGGCCGGGTATCAGGTGTAATTGGTCGTCAGGCCGGTGGTGGTCAGCCAGGTAATGATAATAGCGATATCCAAATACGCGGTGTTAACACAACAGGTAACAATGCTCCGCTCATTGTTGTTGACAACGTAATCCGTAATAATATGAATCAGGTGGATCCTAACTCTATTGAATCGGTAACGATTTTGAAGGATGCAGCAGCAACAGCTCCGTATGGATTAGGTGGGGCCAATGGTGTGGTTTTAATTACTACAAAGTCGGGTAAATCAGGTGCGCCAACCATTTCATTAAATTCCTGGATGGGTACACAAACGCCTACCTATTATCCGGAGGTGTTAGGCCCACAGGATTACATGAATTTAAAAAATGAGGCTTTACGAAATGATAATTTTAAAACTCCTGGTTATACTCCGCCAACATCACAAAGTTTTATTGACGGATACCTGGATGCCAATGCAGCAGATCCTGACCGTTATCCTATTGCTACCCCCAAGGATATTGTAAACTTTCATTCACTGCAGCAAAATCATAACATACAGGTAAATGGTGGTTCAGAAAAGATTAAGTTTTATACCAACCTGGGCTATTTCAACCAGAAGGGTATGTTTGATCAGATTATGTACACACGTTACAACGTTAGCACCAGAATTGATGCGGATGTGACCAATAGCACCAAGTTCAGCATTTCAGTACAGGGTTCTCACGAAGTGAATGACAACATTGACCCGCAGAACTCTGCCTATAATTTATTGCGTAATACGTATAAATATATCCCTACTGATCCTGACTTATACAGCAACGGATTATGGGGTGCTTCAGCTGGTTTAAGTCCAAGAGCTCCGCTTAATTCAGGCGGATATAACAAGCAAAATGCCAGCACGTTGCTGACAACGATGAGCATTGAGCAGAAATTGCCGATAAAGGGATTGAGTATAAAAGGTGCATTTAGCTACGACCCTTATCAGCAAAACCAGAAGCAATACCATAAACCGTATTATTACTATAATGTAAATTTGGCTACCACGCCTTACACCTACAATAGGGTAATATCCAATTCTGAAGGTCCTGTGGCCTACACATACTTATTCCAGCAAGCACGTAAAGATCAGACATTTACTTACCAGGGATATTTAAATTACAAGAACACCTTTGGAAAACATGATGTAACAGGTTTGTTTGTTGCTGAAGCAAGGAATGGTATGAGTGATAATTTTAACGCGCGGATCAACAACTATGCATTGGATACGGATGAGTTTAACTTCGGAAGTTCAAACAAAAACGATTTAACCGTTACGGGTACGTCTAGTAAAAGTGCACAGGTAGGTTATGTGTACCGTCTTTCGGACGCGATCGATGGTAAATACATCATCGAGGCATCGGGTCGTTATGACGGACATTATTACTTTGCTCCGGATAAAAGATGGGCCTACTTCCCTGCATTTTCATTGGGCTGGGTAATGAGCAATGAAAGTTTCATGCAGAGCGTAACGTTCCTGAACTACTTAAAAGTCAGAGGATCATGGGGTAAATCGGGTATGCTTGCCGGTTCAGCATTCCAGTATCAGGATGCTTATAATCTTGCCGCTAATGCGTATGCTTTTGGTAATGGTGGCTTAGTGCAAGGCTCTACACCTGGAAATCAGGCAAACAAGGACATTACATGGGAAGAGGCAATAAAAACTGATATCGGTTTTGAAGCCACCATGTTTAAGGGATTATTAAACCTGGAAGTGGACCTGTACAAGCAACAAAGATCAGGTATGTTATTCAACCCTACAACGACTGTACCTAGTGAGTATGGAACAGGATTGTCACAGTTGAACATAGGTGAAATGGAAGGTTCTGGTATTGAAATCACTGCCGGGTCAAATTATAAACTCGAAAATGGCCTCGCCCTAAGCTTGAACGGTACATTTAGTTATGCGAATAATAAATTGACTCAGGTTTTTGAGCAAACAGCAACGTATGAAAATCCCAACAGGAGAAGAACCGGAAGACCAAATCAAACTCAGTTTGGATACCGTTCTTCAGGACTGTTTCAACAATCGGATGATTTAAACGGTGATGGTATCATCAATGGTACCGATGGCTATAACATTATTCAGTTTGGTGAATTGCATCCTGGGGATGTCAGGTACGAAGATGTGTCTGGTCCGGCAAGTAATGAATTTAAGCCCGATGGAAGAATCGATGCGAACGATGAAGTAGTAATAGGAAATGCCCCACAACCTTTGATTAACTATGGCTTTACGCTGGGTGCTAACTGGAAGGGTTTTGATTTGAGCGCATTCTTCCAGGGAGCTGCCAAATCAACCGTTAGTACTTATGGATTCCTTACCGTACCGTTCGCAGTGAACAACGCTAATTCGGGCTATGAGTACTTCAATAACCGGTGGACACCATCTACGCCAGATGCGAAATATCCAAGAGCGACTGCGGCACCTTATACGAATAACGGACAGGCCTCTGATTTTTGGATTAAGGATGCAAGCTTCTTACGATTAAGAACCTTCACGTTGGGATACACCATTCCAAATTCAGTGGTGAGCCGTTTAAAGATCAAATCAGTAAGACTTTACACAACAGGTACAAACCTTCTCACGTTTAGTAAAATTGACTGGGTTGATCCTGAATTGTCTAGAGGAACGGGTCTTAGCGCACTCGGTGGTAATAGTGCGGAAACCATTTTCCCGTTACAAAGAACCTGGACTTTCGGTTTAAATGTTAATTTTTAAAACTGATTAATCGATATAGATATGAGAAGTAATAAATTTTTATTCGGAATAGCATTTGTAGCCCTTCTGTTGGGTACATTTTCCTGTGAGGATTACCTCAATGAACCTGCTAACAAAGGACAAATAAGTGATGATACTCAGTGGGCATCGGAGGGTAACGCAGATATATTTTTGAATGCGCTTTACGGTCAGCTTAACAACATGAATAACACACCCGATTATCTGGACAATTATACAGATGATAACGATGGTGGTATTTACTGGAGATCATATGTGTGGAAGCAAGGCATTGTTAGCCCCTCTCAAAACAACGGTACACCGATGGTTGAGAATAACCAGGGCGCACACAATAACTTTACGGATTGGACGGTAACTTTTCAGAGAATCAGAAGATGCAACCTCTTTATTCAAAAAGTAACTGAAAATGCAAAAGGTACTTTCACTGCCGCTTGGGCAGCAAAACGGATTGATGAAGTTCGGTTTTTAAGAGCCTATTGGTATGCGATGTTGTGGCAGCACGTTGGTGGTTTGCCAATCATTACCACAGTACTTGATAATAGTGATGGAAGTGATATCTATTATGCACGTAACACGTTTGAGGAAACCTCTAAATTCATTACGGATGAATTAGAGGCAGTTATCGTGAGTAACAAGTTAGCTGTGAAGTACAGTTTAGGCAATGCCGATGCAGGCCGAGCTACGTTGGGTGCTGCTTTGATGGTGAAAGCCTGGGTACAATTGTATGGTGCCAGTGAGGCCTTCAACTCAGGTACAAGTCCTACCGGCGTTGCTGATCCAGACAACCTGATACATTTTGCAGCAGCAAGCAACACGCGATGGGCGGATGCAGCCGCATCCTTCAAAAAATTCATGGACACATACACGCAATACAATTTGTTTCCTGAAATGGATAAACTTTGGCGAGCCGCTAATGAGTACAATTCCGAAGTGATTTGGGACAGACAAAATGTAGGAGGTAATGTAGGAGCTGGGCAATCTCCTCTAGTTGCTATGTATAACCAAATTGACCAGTTTGGAGGCCCGGTTAATATTTTGGGTGTATACCACACATGGGGAAATTACAATCCTACCCAAGAGTTGGTTGATGCTTTCAGAATGGCAAATGGTCTAAGAATAACAGATGCTGGTTCGGGTTATAATTCACAGGCGCCCTACGTAGGTCGTGAACCAAGATTTTACCAGGCCATTGTTCATGATCAGGCTGTCTACAGGCAAGACTGGATGCCAAAGGATGATATTATCGTTACACGCATGGATGATTGTAAGACTTGCCCGCAGTTTAATGGATCAGGATCCGCAAAAACCGCATCGAACAGGATAGATTTTGGTACAGATGATTTAACCAACACAGCGTATTACTTCAAAAAGAAGTTGAATAACCTGGCACCCGAAGGCGGTGGTCAAAATGCTAACAACTACATTTATTACCGCTTTGCTGAAGTTTTGTTAGGCTATGCTGAAGCACAAAACGAAGCAGTAGGTCCGGATGCATCCGTTTATGCTGCTGTAAATAGAATCAGGCAACGCGCCTCAACGAACCTCCCTGCATTAGCAGCGGGATTAACCCAGGCTCAAATGCGCCAGGAGATTCGCGATCAACGAAGGATTGAGTTGTGTTTTGAAGCGAAGCGTTTCTATGACATCATCCGTTGGAAAATTGCCAAGACTGTGATGAATCTTCCTCTTCATGGTATGAAAATTTACAACACGGTGCCTGCGACCAATGCTGGTGTGTGGAAATATGAGCCTGTGGAACTTACTCAGACCAGCCATGTGTTTCATGATTTTATGTACATGAATCCCGTTCCGCAAAATGTGATGAATAACAACACTAAATTGAAACAAAATCCAGGCTACTTTTAGTTTTTTAGTTGCCCTATTTGACAACAGGCTGTCCCGAAAGGACAGCCTGTTTTTTTTTACCAAAAATCTATAGATCATATAACCATCTCTGAACTACTGAAAAAAATTTATCGTGCGCGGTAATGCGATTGCTGAGCCTGAATGACAAATAATGCTCAGTTTTTGGTAAAAATCAGTCAAAAAAAAGTGCTTGGTCGAATAAAAATCAGTCAGAACTGCAAACGATTGCAATTCCGTGAATTTCTTTTAAACTTGTGTATAACCTTACATTTCTACACTTGGATCGTACTGAGGAAAAAATATTGCAGGATTTGCGCAATGGCAGTATTGAAGCCTATGAACATATCTTTAATAACCACTGGAAAAGTTTATTCAGGATTGCAAACGGGAGGCTCCATTCTGAGACCGAAGCAAAAGAAGTCGTTCAAGAGTTGTTTGTGACCCTTTGGGAAAAAAAAGATTCGTTACAGATCAACAATTTATCTAACTACTTATACACCGCAGTCCGACATCGTGTTTTCAACAGAATAAGAGGAAAACTGAGAGAGCAAAAGAACTGGGAATTCTATAAGCAATACTTGCCCGTTCATAGTGAAAGCACAGCGGATACAGTGTTGTTTAATGATTTAAATGATACGATTGATGAAATCGTAAATGCAATGCCCAGAAAGTCACAGCTTATTTTCAAATCCAGCTGGATCGAGGGAAAATCAATTCATGAAATTGCCGATCAAATGCGGCTATCCGAAAAAACGATTGAGTATCACCTCACAAAATCGATGAAATTGATACGGGTGCATCTAAAAAAGCTCGTTTTTATACTCCTTGCCTCACTTTTCATCGGGTACTAAGAGTTAGAGTTCCTTACGCAGCGTAATTCGCTTCTGCGCTTCTTACCTTCATTATTCATATCCCCAAAAATGCCAGTGCTTAGACGGGATTAAAGAATTTCAAAAAATATTTTTCAGGTTTTCAGGCAAAAGCTGCCTGACCGGTGTCTTACTTATAATCAGGCAAAACAAACGTTATAGATTGATGAATTCCCACGATTTAGATCTACTTGTTCAAAAATTTCTGGAAGGAAATTGTACGGATAAGGAAAAGCAGTTCTTGCTGCAATGGTATGCAAACTTTCCTTCTAAGGAGGCCGATAATATGGATGAAATCGGAAAGATGCTATGGACGGAGTTAAAGGAAAAAGCAGCCCTGAACCCTACTGAAAAACAGAATCGGATCAGTCATTTTTCTACTGTGTTAAAAATTGCCGCTTCCGTTGTGCTTCTTATTGGATTGGGAGTTGGGAGCTATTTTTTCATCTCGGATACAAATACGCTGCAAGATGCCGCAGGACTTATATCACGAGTCAATAAGACCGGTAAAATTGAAATTTTATTGCTGGAAGACGGAAGCAGAATTTCCATCCAACCGAATTCTGAGATACGATATCCTGAACATTTTACCAAAGACATCCGGGAAGTTCACCTGACCGGAGAAGCGTTTTTTGAAATAGCCCATGATGAAACCCATCCTTTTATAGTTCACGCGCGCGATGTTACAACCAAAGTATTGGGAACAAGCTTTACGATTAAAGCATATGAAAATGAAGACGTATCTGTTTTGGTGCGAACGGGAAAAGTTTCAGTGACACGGGCAGACGGAACAGTCAACACCATTGCTCAAAGCGAAGAAGTTCTTCTAACACCCAATCAACAAATTGTTTATGACAGGACAACCGAGAAACTCAACGTGAGTCTCGCTGAGAAACCTGAGATCGTTGAGGAAGTTCCTCTTTTGAACAAGCGTTTCAACAAAGTTCCGGTTACTGAAATTTTCGAAGCACTTGAAAAGGCCTATAAGATCGACATTCAATTTGACGAAGAAAAGATGGCGAGTTGCCGATTAACCACAGACATCATTAACGTTCATGATGACTTGTATGACCATGTTCGATTTATTTGCCATGCGATTGGTGTAAAATATACCGTAAACGATTTGGCCATTGTCATTGAAGGGCGCGGATGCAAATAATGCTCAATAAAAAATTATAAACTGAATGCCTATGAAAAAAATTTAACCAAAATAAAAAAAGGCCAGTGATATTCGCGTATCACCGGCCCCCGGACGTTATGATTGGATCATGACGACCTCTGCTTTTGCATCTTAGTACACACTACACACACAAAAACTTTCCTAAGTTATGAACAAAACTAATTACGTTCAACGTGGACTCTTGTTTATTATGAAAGTCACATTAATACACATTTTCTTTAGTTCTTTCTCCGTGCTTATGGCGAATAGCCTGGACTCAAATGGCCAGAATGTTTTGGAGAAAAAACTGTCTTTGGATATCGATAACACACGCGTAGAGGATGCGCTTGAAATTATCAGCACAAAAGCGGGCGTTACGTTCACCTATAGTCCGGATTTGTTTGAGACCTCGCGGCTTGTATCGCTGCATATGTCTAATGCCCGACTTTCGGATGTGCTTGCCAAACTTTTTAATTCTGATATTGACTATGAAGTGAAGGACACCCGGATTTCCCTGAACCCCGGAGACCTACCAGTGCCTATTTCGGGAAAAATCAGGGATGAAAACGGTGAGCCCTTACCTGGGGCTAATGTTCTGGTAAAAGGAACAACATCAGGAACAATTACCAATGAGAAAGGTGAATTTCAATTGGAAGCAACTCCGGATGCCATCCTTCAAATATCGTCGATTGGTTATAAAACGATCGAAATGGCAGTTGGAAATCAAACGTCCATTGATGTAAAAATGGAAATTGATGTTACTCAACTTACTGAAGTTGTTGTCGTAGGATATGGTACCCAGAAAAAAGCAACACTCGCAGGTTCTGTATCCCAAGTTGCAGGTAGTGAAATTATGAAGAGCCCAGCTAATAACATCACTTCTTCTTTGCAGGGCCGCCTACCCGGTTTAACGGCTGTGCAACGAAGTGGTCAGCCAGGAAGAGATGATGCAATCCTCTTAGTACGTGGAGCTCAAACATTAGGCAACAGTGGCCCCTTGATTGTTATTGATGGTGTGCAAGGACGCGATAATCTTAGCAGGTTGAATCCTGAGGATATTGAAAATGTTACTGTATTGAAGGATGCTTCTGCGGCAATTTATGGGGCCCGAGGTGCCAATGGTGTAATTTTGGTTACTACCAAAAGCGGAACTCAAGGCAAAGCAAACTTTAGCTTCACCTATAAATATGGATTGTCAAGTCCTACTCAAGTTCCTGACATGCTGGATGCTCCAACGTATGCAAATGTTTATAACGAAGGAGCTTACTACAGGTCAGGTAGTAACCCAAATTATTGGAACAACCCACAATATACGCCTGAGGCTATTCAGAAATACAGTGATGGATCTGATCCTGTATTGTTTCCTAACACAGACTGGATGAGCCATGTATTAAAGAAAAATTCACACCAACAAAACATCAACCTCATGATGAGCGGTGGCAGCGATAAGGTACGTTACTTAATGTCATTTGGTACATCAACACAGAGCAGCAGTTTCAGGTATGACCCTACTTTTTACAAGCAGTACAATGCGCGTATAAAAGTGGACGTTGAGGTTGTAAAAAACCTTACCATAGGAGCCAACATAAGCACGATTATAACTGATAAAACTTTTTCACCGATTGCAAATGGTGTGAATTTTGTAAATATTCAGTTAGCTCCTCCTACTCTTGTTGCCCGCTATCCAAACGGGCTAATAGGTCCAGGTCGTTTAAATGAAACTCCGTTGGCGATGGATCAGCGTGGTTATGACAAGATTAAACAAACTCCTTTGTACACTACGTTTACAGCAAGTTATAAAGTGCCTTTTGTAGATGGGCTTAAGCTGGATGGAACATTTAATTATGACGTGAATAATGAATTCCAAAAGGTATGGAGTAAACCTTACTTCTTCCATGAATATAATACCCAGACTGGTAATTATGATTACAAGACTGGGATTGTGGGTTCGGCTTCATTGACTGATACGTATCGAACATCTACGAATATGCTATATAACTTAAGAGTATCTTACGATCAGATTTTTGCGGAAAATCATCACGTGTTTGGAATGTTAGGGTTAGAACAGCAGAAATTAAGTAATAGCGAAGCCGCTGCCATCCGTAGAAATTTTCTAAGTTCATCAATTGATCAGATTAACGTGGGCGGAACGAACCCTGCAGACTTTGGCAGTGCTGGAACGGCCGGCCAAGATGCCTATGATAATTATTTGGGAAGGTTTAGCTATGATTTTAAGTCAAAATATATTTTTGAATTTGTTTTCCGGTACGACGGTTCGCCGCGATTTGCAGAAGGCAATCGTTATGGATTCTTCCCGGCAGTTTCCGGTGCATGGAGAATTTCTGAAGAGGAATTCTTCAAAAATGCGGTGCCATTCGTAAGCCAGCTGAAATTAAGGGGAAGTTATGGGGAGCTGGGCAATGATCGGATTAATCCGTTCCAGTACCTACAGTTCTTTGGATATGCTAGTTCTAATCCTAATTTTAACGGTAACCCAAATTATGTATTTGGTACTTCTGTAGCACCTGGACTTTCAACAGGAACCTTGCCTAATTCGGAGGTTACCTGGGAACGTGCAAAAAAGACCGATCTGGGAGTGGAGGCTACGCTTTGGAATGGGAAACTTGGTGTGGATTTTACCGTGTGGAGACAGAACAGAACAGACATTCTGGTCCAACGCAACTTAGGGATACCCAGCACGATGGGCTTCACTGGTGTTCCTCCCGAGAATTATGGAGAAGTCAATTCTCATGGTTTCGAATTAATCTTAAGTCATAAAAGTAAAGTAGGACAGTTGACATATAATGTCAGCGGTAACATTGGCTATGCCGTAAGTGAGGTTATACAAATGGATGAGGTGCCTCCTTTATATGCATACCAAAATGCTACAGGTAAGCCCCTTAACACTGCCCTTTACTTTAAGTCAGATGGTATATTTAATACTCAGGAAGAACTCCTGAATTCTCCACGTCAGGCGAATCAAAAGGTAGGAGATATTAAGGTTGTGGATCTTAACGAAGATGGAAAAATAGATAACAATGACCGATACCGAGCAGACCTCACAAGTACTCCACTTTATGTATTTGGTATCACCACTGATTTTCGTTATAAGAACTTTGATTTGAACATCTTCTTCCAAGGGCAATCTGGCGTACGCAACTATGATGGTAGTGCGGCCAGTTTAGGAGGTACGGATTTTGCCAATGCCTCTGTGTGGAGAGCTGATGATCACTGGTCTGAGTCAAATCCTAATGGATCCAAACCAAGGTCAGATGCATACCAACCTGGGAATACTGATTTCTTCTTTTTTGATGCATCATTCGTCAGGTTAAAGTCAATGGAATTGGGTTATAACCTTCCTGGTTCATTGTTGCAGAAAACGAGAGTGTTTAAAAACTTTAGAGTGTTTGCCAGTGGTTTTAACTTGTTAACATGGGCTAAGGATATCAAATGGGCGGATCCAGAATTGAATGGTGGCTTTAATACTTGGCCGCCTCAGCGCTTAATTACTTTCGGAGCCAGTGTTAATTTTTAAAAATTAATCGTATGAAAAAGATACTAACAATTATACTACTCGGTTCAATACTGAGTTCATGTTCAGATATTTTAGATATCATTCCGCAGGACCGGGTTGCAGAGGTTTCAGTATGGAAAGATGAGTCTTTTATAAAGGCTTATCACAATGAACTGTACAACGCTATTCCAACGCAGTTCGGAGTGCATATGTTTGCAAAGTATACAGACGAAGCTTACAACTCTGTTCCTGCAGGGCAAGGTCCGGAGCTTTTCAAGCTTAATACATTTACCCCCGATAATATCTCGATTACTGGGAATGCGGATAATAATTTTCTTTACTACTGGACTAGAGCATATCAATATGTCAGGAAGATTAATGTTTTTCTTGAAAAAATGGCGGCTCCGGATGCAATACCAATCACAGGCAGAGCACAGTTAGTAGCGGAAGCAAAGTTCCTCAGAGCCTTTATTTATTTCAATCTGGTAGAGCGATATGGGGGAGCAGCCATTGTTGAGGAGATTTACCAATTAGGTGATACTGAAATTTTCGTACGTAGTTCATATGATGAGGTAGTTGCCTATATCGAAGCACAGCTTACAGCTGCAATCCCTGACCTTCCGGCAAAGTACGCATCCAGTGATGTCAATTACGGTAGGGCGACGAAGGATGCCGCATATGCATTGCGTTCAAGGAACTTGTTATATGCGGCATCACCGTTAAACAACCCCACACATGATAATGCTAAATGGCAAAAAGCTGCGGATGCTGCTGCGGTATTTGTAAATAACGGAGATCGGGGATATACACTTTATAGCGCAGGGTATGGCACGTTATTCAATCAAAATACTGGTGCTGCTCAGAATGAGTTTATCTTAGTCAGAAACTTCACAACATCCAATGCACACCAGGCTCCAATGAACAATCTTCCCAGACGGTTTAATGGCTATGGTGGATGGTGGGCGAGCATTGGACCATCTCAAAATTTGGTTGACGATTATGATATGACCAATGGTGAGCCTCCGTTTATCTGGAATGGAAATACAAAAACTATCAATCCTGCTTCAGGCTATAACCCAAGCACCCCATACGTTAATCGTGATCCTCGTTTTGCGGCTACCGCTATATATGATGCTTCTGTTTTTCGTGGTGCCACGTTTGAAATGTGGGTAGAAAGCTCCTCGGTATTTGGCTCTGATTCATGGAGATATAGTAGTGATAATAATCGTGGAGGTTATTCCCTAAGGAAATTTATGCCCGAGTCTGGTACACTTGATTGGCAAACATGGTTCACTACTCCATGGCCTCATTTTCGTTTGGCAGAAATTTACCTAAACTATGCCGAAGCGATGTTTGAATTAGGTGATGAAAATGCCTGTCGTACGTATATAAACAAGGTGCGTGCAAGACCAGGTGTAAATATGCCGCCTATTCCGGCCACCGTAACAGGTCAAGCGTTAAGAGCGCGTCTTTATAATGAAAGAAGAATTGAACTTGCTTTCGAAGGGCACCGCTTCTTTGATATCAGAAGATGGAAAATTGCAGACGTGATTGAAAACAGACCTATTCGTGGTATGGATGTTAAACGAGACCCGGTTACGAAAGTCAAGTCGTATTCGGAGGTTCTCTTACTGCAAAAAAACCTCTATCAGGATAGAATGAATTTCCTTCCTATAGAAACGAGTGAAATAACAAGAAACTCTCCGGCATTGCAAACTCCAGGATGGTAAGAACTAGTTTTAGATGAAGGGTCCGGATTGTAGGTCGGATACTTCTTTGAAAAATTTGGTAAGGGTACCAAAATAGTGAATGATGAATGTGGGTGAGGCTGCCTTAAAAGCAGCCTCACTTCATTTGTTGGATTCCCCGAGAATGAATAAAATTAAATTCCGCCTGATGTTCAGTTTCAACCGTTACAACAATCGTTACTATTTTTTCGGGAACATTTAACTAGATTGTTACTCCTCAATTACGTGTTCGTTCTAAAATGAATAGCAGACTAAAATTACAGAGCATATGATGCATTTCAACTCCCTTAAAAAATTTCATTTTTTTTCTGTTTTACCGACACTGATTCTCTTGTGTTGCATCGGTTGTGGGTTGTTCTGGAAAAACAAATCGGCGCCACTGGCTGAACAGCAACATCAGGAATGGAAGGACTATGGTGGTGGCCCTGACCACTCCAAGTATGTCGACTTTACTCAGATCACGAAGTCGAATGTCAACCAACTGGAAGTAGATTTTACATATCCTACGTATGATAATTCCGGTTACAGTTTTAATCCCATCATCGTTGATAATGTGATGTATGTGCTGGCAAGAAATAATTCTCTGGTAGCGGTTGATGCTACGACAGGGAAAGAAATATGGATTCATGCCAACTTGAATGGAATTATTGCACGGGGTATTAATTTCTGGCAGAGCAAAGACAAAACACAAAAGCGTCTTATCATATTCATGAACAATACCATGCAGGCCATTGATGCTATGACCGGCAAATCAATTACCAACTTTGGTGAAAGTGGAGCAGGGTATACCGATATGAGGCAAGGGCTGGATCGTGATCCGGAAACATTGGGAAGAATGACTTCCACAACGCCCGGTCATATTTATGAAGATTTAATTTTAGTTGGATCAGCACCCGGAGAAAATCCTTTTGATGGTCCCGGCCACTTGCGTGCATACAGTGTGATCACAGGTAAAATGGCCTGGGTGTTCCACACGATTCCGCTCCCCGGTGAATACGGTTATGAAACATGGCCTAAGGATGCCTATAAATATGTAGGTGCTACGAATACATGGGGCGAAATATCCGTTGACGCAAAAAGGGGAATAGCTTATTATCCCATCGGATCACCAACGTACGACTATGATGGTGCTGACAGAATTGGAAGTAATTTATTTGGCAATTGTCTTTTAGCACTTGATGCTCGTACCGGCAAACGCTTGTGGCATTTTCAAACGGTGCATCATGATCTTTGGGATTATGATTTGACTTCTGCACCTCAATTGATAACCGTTGACCACAACGGAAAAAAAGTGGATGCTGTAGCTGTTGCTGCGAAGAGTGGTTTCTTATTTGTATTTGATCGTGTATCGGGAGAACCTCTGTGGCCCATTGAAGAACGACCTGTTCCGCAAAGTACGATGAAAGATGAAAAGAGTTGGCCAACGCAGCCGCATCCTACGGTGCCACCAACATTCAACCGCCAGGTGGTAAAAGCGGATGATATTAATCCTTATCTCCCCGAAGAAAAAAGACAAAAGTATATTGAAAGATTAAAAGCCGGCAAGTCTGGATTGTATGAACCTTTATCGGACAAGTATGAAACATTTACTACACCAGGTTCTGTTGGCGGGGCCAATTATGGAAACACCGCAGCTGACCCGGCCAAAGGAATTGTGTATGTACAAACACAGGAACAGCCAGTGATCTACAAATTAAAAATAAGAGAAGTGAGGGTAGCTCCTTTATCAGGTGATCGTCTTACCAAAGCACAGGCCTTGTATACTCAAACCTGCCAGGCGTGCCATGGTGCAGATAAAAGTGGCTTGCCAGGATTAGGGGCCAGTCTCTTAAATATTAATTCAAGAATCAGTGCGGATAATTTCAAACAGATTGTAATCAACGGCAAAGATAGAATGCCTCCGTTACCACATCTTGATGAAGCAGCCGTGGCAGACCTGTACGCATTTTTAGCACCGCCACGAGGTGGAGGAAGACCTGGTGGCCCAGGTGGTTTTGGAAATACGAATGAAAGAAAAGCGCCGGAAGGACCTGTGGTGGCATCCGGTGGTGTAACCGTTCCTCCATTCGCTCCGAAAAGATCAGTAGGATATCCGGACGACTATACAGGCCCGAAAGCAATTTATATAGAAGCAAGTAACTGGGGTGAAACAGCATCTGATCTTTTAGCACCACCCTGGTCATGGATTGTTGCGTATGATTTAAATAAAGGAACCATCAAATGGAAAGTGCCGCTGGGCAATGATGACAAAATTCCAGGAGGTAAAAACTTGGGGCTGCCCAACGGGTCACAGATTAAAGGTATGGTTGTAACAGCCACGGGCCTGGTGTTTTCTACCTGTAAAGATGGCCGGGTGTATGTGTATGATGCGGATAACGGAAATATATTATCCACAATAAACACTGGCCGTGCCAATCCAAGAGGCATACCTGCGATGTATGAAGCCAACGGAAGACAATACTTTGTGGTGTGTTCTACGGGTGCTTTGTTGGATAAGACAAAAAAAGAAGAAGATGTTCCGAGAGGATATGTGGTGTATGCACTTCCAAAAAAATAGTAACATCAAGGACAGATCCATTTTCACCATCAAACCAATATGAAAAAATTAATGACTTGTGTGTTTGTACTTTTTATAATTGTACAGGCACTGGCACAAAAGGAGCTTCCAACCAAAGTGATTTATTTCATGGCGGGTATCAAGGATCACGGTCCTGCATCGAGGCATGAAACAGAAAAGGATCTCCTTGTGTTGCAACATTGTATCGACAGCATTTCAAATGTAAAGGGTGTGAAGATTGTTACTCGTTTTATTTATAACAGAACTGCACTTGATATTAATGATATGAAAGATGCGTCAGCGATTATTATTGAAAGCAGCGCTGAAGCCAGCAATCCTGTGCGTACGCACCCGTTGTTTCCACCCAGTGGTGACAACAAAAGAAGTTATGACCCGAGTGTTGTAAAGTATTTAAATCAAGTAGACAGCCTTCATACAGCAGGGATGGGCATTGTTGTACTTCATTGGGCGGCTGATGCGAGAAATGAAAAAGCTGCAAGCCTTTATCGTAATTGGTTTGGCTATCAATTTATAGGTGGCTTTTCACATAATCCTTTAGGCATGTGGACGATAACACCCGTTGAAACAGGGAAAAAGCATCAAATAATGAGTGGTGTGGAAAAATGGACATACAAGGATGAAGTATTTTCAAGGTTTATGGTCATCCCTCAAGATCCATATCGTACTGATCTGCTGATGGGCGAAGCTCCTAAAACCAATCAGGGCAATGCTGCGTTGCGATGCGTTACATGGGCCTATGAAAAAGATAAAGCGCGTGGTCTTGTTTATGGAGGTATGGATTATCACTCTGCATTGCTCAATGATAACTATCGTCGGTTTTTATTAAATACCATTGTCTGGGCTGCGGGCATCGATGTACCGAAAGAAGGTGTCAAGTCGGATGCCAAAGGATTGCAACTTATTAAAGCTGTACCTGATCGTTTTGACACGATGTAATTGAAGGGTTGACCGATCGGATTTTAATGTCATTGCAATCAACTCATTCTTGTTGGAAATGAGTTGATTGTTTTACAACCTCTGCTTTCCATTTAAGTATCTCTTAAGGAACAAAGATGTTACCAATCAAGTACATTTTGGCCTGTCCGCTTATATCAACACGATCGCCTTTCAGTTTGCAATTTAATTTCCCCCCACGTGCTGAACATTGAAATGCGGTCAGTTCTGTTTTCCCGAGTACACCCGCCCAATAAGGAATAAGCGTTGTATGTGCGGAACCTGTTACAGGATCTTCATCGATGCCGGATTGCGGTCCAAAAAATCGTGATACAAAATCCACGTGATCGCCTTTGGCTGTAACAATGAGGCCACGTGATTTTACGGTTGCTATTTTTTTCAAATCAGGTGTAAGACTTTTAACCTGACTTTCATTTTCAAAAACCAGCATGTAATCACTTTTCCCTTTCAATGCTTTTATCGGTTTTGTATTGAAGGGTTCACAAAGTTCAGGGGATAGATCCACCTCCTGAAGGTGATCCGTAGGAAAGTTGAGCGTGATGAGATCTTTTTCTTTTGTGACAGTCAATGGTCCGCTTCGCGAATTAAAAACGATTTGATTTCCTTCATAACCTTCGTGATAAAAAAGTACGAAAGCGGAGGCTAACGTAGCGTGACCACACAAATCAACCTCAACCGTTGGAGTAAACCATCGGATCCGATAACCCTCTTTCTCTTTTACATAGTAAGCAGTTTCTGCCAGGTTATTTTCCATGGCAATTTTCTGAAGGACATCGTCGGTGAGCCAGGCGTCTAACGGGCAAACCGCTGCCGGATTTCCAGAGAAAACTTTATCGGTGAATGCATCGATTTGATAAATTTTTAATTCCATATTTTTAAATAGCGATTTTCAGTCGTCTTGACAACGTAAAAGGTCTGACGATTTTTAATGATGACTAGTGATTAATTCTTTTTCCCATGATAATAACGCTTCGCTCTATTCCATCCAATTCGGCAACATTGGGAAACAAGGCCCATTGTTCGAAACCGAAACCCCTGAATAAATTAAGGCTTGGCTCGTTGTGATAAAAAATGTACCCAAGTAATGTTTTTATTTTCAATGCCTTACATTGATCGATGGCAAACTGCAGCGCTTTTTTTCCAAAGCCCTTGCCACGCGCGGCAGGATCAAGGTAAATACTGATTTCCACCGTGCCATCATACGCCGGCCGACCATAGAACGATTGAAAACTTATCCATCCAAGAATGAGATTACTTTCATCTTCAATTATCCACAATGGTCTTTTGTCGGCACTGTGCTCATAAAACCATCGTGCCCTGCTTTCCACCGATACGGGCTCTGTATCGGCAGTCACCATTCTGCCGGGAACCGTTGAGTTATAAATCTCCACGATCCTGGGTAAATGTTCTAATGCTGCGTTTCTGAATTTCATCGTCTATAACAAGCCAATAACACCGCGGTGTACTCCTTTGAACTTAAAATTTTTGGAACCGGAAATCGCAAGTTCCATTTTAATATCACTGCGTTTGTAGGGCCCGTCTACGGGCACTTCTACAAATCCGAGTTTACGATACAGACTGATCGCTGGAATCAATTTTGTGTTTGAATACAAAATGATCTTTTTAGCTTTTTTGTCTTTTGCATATTGAATAGCAACTTGTGAAAGCATCTCGCCGATCTTCTTTCCCTGGAATTTTTCAGCCACACCCATCTTTGTGAACTCATAAACTCCCGGCTCAACGAATTTTAATGCTGCTGTTCCTGCCATTTCTTTTTGATAGAGCGCCATGAAAATCATCCCACCATTTTTTAGAATGTGTTCATCAGGATGCTGCAGCACTTGCTCGTCAATAATTTCCATCCAAAAATACTTTTCAATCCAGTCCCGGTTCAGTTTTTCAAACCAGGGTTGGTGTTCTGGTTGGTAGGTAGTGATTTCTATAATGGAGTTCATACAGCCGCTTTTGAACCTTTGAAAAATGATCGTAGTCCTGAAAATGGTTTGAACGGATTGTTCTTTAACTGGTAACCCCGATTGACAATGTAAATTCCAGCGATGGTAATCAGTATGGCAATAGCTACGCGCAAGTTCAGCTTTTCACCAAGCACCAGCGATCCCAGTATAACGGCCACAATCGGATTGATATAAGCATACAGCGACACCAGTGTCATGGGAAGTTTTTTAATGGCGTACGAATAGCACGCATATGCACCAACAGAACCAATTAGTATCATATAGGCCAGAGAAAGAGCAATCTCATTTGAAAAATGAATATTACTGTAATCATCCAGCAATAAGGTGAGCGGAATCATGAACAGACCACCAAAAAGCATTTGCAATCCGGATCCCAAAAACGGATTTACGTTTTGATTTTTCTTCTTTACCCAGATACTTCCAATGGCCCAACTTAAGTTTGCGGCAAACGTCAGAATAATGCCCAGTAAATAATTGGAATCAGAAAATTCTGAAAGATGTTCACCAAAAATCAGAATGATACCGCTAAGACCTGTCAACAAGCCCAGCGCAATGAGCCAGTTTGATTTTTCATCTTTCAAAACAAGCACGTTGATCAACACCGTCCAGATCGGCATCATCGAACAAATGATCGCTGCCACACCACTGGAGATATACATTTCTGCCCAACCCACGATGCTGATTCCCAGTGTAAGCATAAAGAAGCCACTCACTGCCTGGTTCATCAGTGTTTTGCGATCGGGCCACTTTTGCTTGCCGATCGTGAGCATGAAGATAATGAGTATCGGACCTGCAATGAGAAAGCGGATCATCGAAAAAAGAAACGGAGGGAACTGCGTGACACCAATACGCAACACGAGATAGGTAGTACCCCACACGATGCACACGGTTGCGAGCGCCAGATACGCCAACAACAAACTGTTCGACTGATTTTTAGAGTTCATGAGACAAAGTTTCCCATTTCAACGTACTAAAAACAGTTTCAGTTTTATGTATTTTGACCAGATCAGTTGGATGAGCAAGCTGAGCTATTGACCGTGCACGATACCAGTTTTTTCTTTGCCGACGTTGCAAATTAAAATGGGTAAACCATACACGATGCGGAAGCGGGGCATGCAGTTGTAAATTCCGAAGATAGCTTCATTTCCTCAGGGGCATCATTCCTGCTTATATCGTTAAACCCTAGCTTTAAAAAAAAATCGTGAGCTGTTTCAGTCAACAGGTATACAGCTTTATTCGATTTACTTTTTGCCCTGCTCAATAGGTCAGCTGTAATTTGTTTGCCCATGGATTTTCCACGTTGAGATTCATCCACGGCAACGGAGCGCAACAGGGCGTAATCACCATAGAATTCAAGTCCACCAGAACCGATCAATTTTCCGGAAGCATCGTGGTAACGTACCATCAAAGTCACACCAAGTGTAATGTCCTGAAAAGGAAGTTTGTTTTTTTTAAGAAGCGCCAGCACATCGTCCAGCGCTTCCTGATTATCGATTACACGTGAAATCATTTCACCGCATTATTAATTGCAACACTCGGGTCCACAACATGTTTTTTTTTCAGCGACAGGACGTTCAGCATATAACGTAATGCTTGCAATTCTCGCTTTTGACTCTCGAAATTTTTCTATCTCATCGACGGACAAATAATTTCTCAATATCTCCTCGGGAATGATAATGTCTTTTTCTTTCTGCAAAGAAAGGTTGGTAAAACCTGCGTCTTTTACAATCTGAATGTACGACTCTTTTTGAATAGCTCCGGAAACACAACCCGCGTACATTTCAGCTGCCTGTTTTAAATTTTCTGGAAGTTCTCCGTCCAACACAATATCCGATACGCTGAAATGTCCGCCAGGCTTTAGTACACGAAACGTCTCCTGGAAAGCTTTCTTCTTGTTAGGAACAAGGTTCAAAACACAGTTACTCACAATAACGTCAGCCAGGTTTGATGCCGCCGGAAGATCTTCAATATCACCTAACCTAAAATCGACATTGGTGTAGCCAAGCTTTTCTGCATTGGCTTTCGCTTTTTGTATCATCTTTTCCGTCATATCAATGCCAATCACTTTACCTGAGGCACCTGTGATCGCACGTGCTATGAATGCATCGTTACCTGCACCTGAACCCAGATCAATCACGGTATCTCCTTCTTTGATCTGTGCAAATTCGGTAGGCAATCCACAGCCCAGTCCTAAATCAGCATCCGCATTGTAACCTTCCATGTTTGCATAGCTTTCGGCCATGAGTGCAGAATCGATCGTAGAACATCCGCAGCTCGCCCCACAGCAGCTGGTTGCATTTTGTTCATAACTCTGATCAGCAATTTCGCTGTACTTTTCTTTTACCAGTTCCTTGAGTTGTTGGTCGGTTGTCATAGGATTTAAAGTTAATTGTTTATCGTAATATTGCGATTAATAAAATCAAATTTTTTTAGCAGCAGGAAGGGTCTTTGTATTCTTCGAAGAAGCCGGTTAATACCTTTTGTGCTTTGGCCCAGGCTTTTCCATCAATGCAATAGCAAACGCTCGGTCCTTCAATATCTCCTTTGATCAATCCTGCTTTCTTCAGTTCTTTCAAGTGCTGTGAAACGGTGGATTGCGATAATGGAAGTTCATCGACAATATCGCCACACACACAAGCCTTCTTTTCTGCCAGAAATTGCAGAATGGCAATGCGCGCCGGGTGCCCCAGTGCTTTGGTCAATAACGCCAGGTCATTCTGCGTTTTGGTAAATTCTTCGGTCTTGGTAAGTCCCATATGCTTGTAATCGTAATATTACGATTAAAGTTTCAAAAATGTCTAATTATTTTTTAGCCCGTCAGTTTCATCTACCAAATAACCCAGTCCAATCAATTGATCAGGGTCTGTAATCGGGTAGGTTTGCCCATTGGACAGCACATAAAGCTGATCCGACATGCCCATGATATGACGATAGAAATGATCGGTGACAATAATACCCTTCTTCTGTTTTTCATGATGGATAATTTCCCGAAGTGTTTCAATATGTACGGGCATCAATCCCGAAAAGGGCTCATCAAGAATCGAGAACCAGGATGGCGTTTTCAAAATCATGAGCACTTCAGCGAGCCTTCGGTAGCCACCCGAAAGTTGTACTGATTTCAAATTCAGAAAATTTTCAAACTCCGGAAAATGCTGAATCAGTTCCTGAGCCTGTATATGATATAGACTTAATGCTTCCTTTAACGTAAGAAATGGCGGAATAAAATTCTCTTGCGGTAAATAAGTAATCCGTGTTTCTTTCAGTGAATTGCCGGGATAATACTGTCCGTCAATCCGGATGGACTTATGATCGGCTCCCATGCTACCAAATACAATTTTCATCAAACAGGATTTTCCAGATCCGTTTCTGCCCAAAAGTCCGATCACATTTCCGGTTTGACATTTCATGTAGACACTGCTTAATACTGTCCTGAGATCGAATTCCAGATATAAGCTATCAAATTCAAGTGTGTGCATCATAAGAAGAATGATGCTAAGGTGATCAACAATATCCAAATGAGCATATCAAGGATCATAGTTCCGGCATAGATGCGTACTCGTGAGTATCCAAGATTCAAAAAGAAATAAAGCTGTTCTGATCTGAAAATATGCATGTAAAGTCCAAGTAAGATGCTCGTGCCCGCTTTAATCACGAGTAACGTCGGGATAACAAACGTACCCACAGCAACGAGTGTGTAACAACTCACCAGGCTGGCGACAAGAGATGGAAACAGAATATTTCGGTAGAAAGTAAAAACAACGCGCACGGAGCGCTATAGTGCAAGGATTATACCAAAGCAATATTTATTTCTATTACCCGGGTTAATTTATTACAAAAAAGGAGAGAGATTAAAAATGATGAATAGCTTTTTTCATTTCATAGCTGCACATGAAGGGTTATCCGCCCAGTTTTTTTAAACCTTTATTCAGATCCACCCAATAATGCCTGCTTGTCGTCTGGTCTTCAATGCCCACTTTCAGAAAGACGGCATAGGCGATAAGTTCGCGTACCAGTTCATCTTTGTCTATGCGGGTGAGCAGATCAAGCTTGCCCGTGCCATCATGGATCAATGTGCCGGTGTAGTCCGACCAGTTCATTTGTCTCGATTGAATGCGTGTATTGAGCGTTTGTGAATAATTTCCTTTCGTGATGATAATCCTGTCTATGTGATTGAATCGTTTTATTTCCTGGCTCATAGAAAAGCCCAGCAGTGATATGAAGTCACGGTATACTTTGTTGTCGAAATCAATCTCCGTAACATATTTTGTAGTCAGGATAAACGGGATGGGAAGCAAGCATATAGTACCCCAAACCGGATGCCCAACGACCATCAGATAGATTCCGAGTCCAAGGATCAGGGGAGTAGTATACTGCATCCCTTTCGGGAAGTAGGGAATGATGATTTTTTTGATCATAGACCTTTCAAAGGTAATGGAATCCTGACATTTTTTTGTTGTCGCTGAAGCTGAAGAATAACATTGTCAATATTACGTTTCAGGGTTTCTTCGGATTTCAATTGATTCAGGTATCGGAGAATATCTTTTTTTCGCGAAGCCGTAAGCGCATGGAATTCTTCTACCAGGTTTTTTTTCTTGAGTTGTTTCAAGAGGGATTCATGCATCCGTTGATTTTTTTCTACCTTCTTGCCGGTATCTTGTTCAATGACGAATGAGGCGATCTTGCCTAATGCCGTTTCCCCTCCTTTCAACATTGGAATATTCACGTAGAGTAAATGCAAACCATCTTTCACCGGCATCAGGGTGGTTTTAAAATCAAAGCCATTGATCGTGCCTTTTATTTTTATCCGACCTGCCGTTGCGATCATGGATGCCGTAATTCGTTTGGGAACATCGACTACTGCATTGATCCCGATTTTGTAGATTTTTGCTTTGAACGTATTCGGCATTTTTAATGTAAGTGAGGGATTTATAAAAAGACTACATTGTGAGTACAATCTTTCCAATATGCTCCCCACTTTCCATCATAACGTGAGTTGCAGCGGCTTCATTCAAAGTAAATGTTTTATACACAATGGGATTTACTTTACCCGAGTTCAACCATGGCCATGCATGTTTCAATAACTGATCAGCAATCGCTGCCTTGAAATTTTCATCACGTGCTCGCAATGTCGAGCCGGTAACGACCAGCCGCTTTTGAAGTATTGATGAAAGCTTAATATTCGTTTCATTACCTTTCATGAAGTTGATCAATACCAACCTTCCCTCTTCGGTCAGCACATCCAAATTATCCTGCGTATAATCTCCCCCCACCATATCCAGGATCACATTCACACCTTTCTTCTGCGTGATGGTTTTAATGACATCCTTAAATTTTTCTTTTTTATAGTTGATGGCTTTATCTGCGCCCAACTTTTCGCAGAACGCACATTTTTCATCCGTGCCTGCCGTTACATACACCGTAGCTCCCCACGCCTTTGCCAGTTGAATGGCAGCCACACCAATGCCGCTGCTTCCGCCATGCACCAGCAACGATTCACCAGGCAATAATTTAGCGCGGTCAAACACATTGCTCCACACCGTAAAAAATGTTTCAGGAAGCGAGGCAGCCTCAACAAAAGATAAATTTTCAGGAATAGGTAAACATTGCCCTTCCGGCACAGCACAATATTCGGCATACCCACCGCCGATCACCAGCGCACAAATTTTATCACCAACGTTCCATCGTGTGGTTCTATCGCCTATCTCTACTACAGCTCCGGCAATTTCAAGTCCTGGAATATCTTGCGAGGCATTTGCAGGAGGAGGATAATTTCCCTTCCGTTGCGCCACATCAGGCCGGTTCACTCCGGCTGCTTCAACTTTAATTAAAACCTCATGGGCTTTTGGAACAGGTATCGGCCTGTCCTGAAGTTGCAATACTTCCGGTCCACCGGGTTGAGTGATGACGATGGCTTTCATGCACGTGTATTCTTTAAGTAATAATAAGATAATTTAGAATGAAATGCAGAGTATTTCTGCCATCGACTATAGACCCTGCCTACCGTCAGGCAGGTATCGACCATCGACCAAAAACAATTTTTTATAACGCACTGAACCTTTAGATTTGAATACTGTTCGTAGTATAATTGTTTTAAAATTTAGATAAATGGAATACAGACAAATGGGTGGGTCGGGACTTCGGGTTCCCATACTGAGTTTTGGTACAGCGACCTTCGGTGGAGGAAATGAGTTCTTCAAAGCGTGGGGTAACACACAACAGGATGAAGCCAATCGCTTGGTACACCTTTGCATGGATTACGGAGTAACCTTGTTTGACACGGCCAATGTGTATTCCCGTGGAATGTCGGAAGAAATTTTAGGTAAAGCCCTTATTGGTATTCGCGACAACGCATTGATTGCAACAAAAGGATCATTTCCGATGGCCGATCAACCGAATGACTATGGATCTTCACGTATTCACATTACGAAACAATGTGAAGACAGTCTCAAGCGATTGAAGACCGACCATATTGATATTTATTACATGCATGGCTTCGATGCGCTCACGCCCATTGATGAAACGTTACACACATTAGATAATCTTGTACAAAGTGGTAAAGTGCGTTACATCGGATGTTCCAATTTTTCCGGTTGGCATCTTATGAAGTCGCTCGGCATCGCAGATAAATACGGATGGCCGAAGTATGCGGCACATCAGGTTGCGTATTCTTTGCTGAACCGTGATTTTGAATGGGAGCTTATGCCGTTGGGCATTGATCAGAAAGTTTCAACATTTATCTGGGGCGGACTTGCTTCCGGCCAACTCACGGGAAAATTCAGAAGAAATCAAACTGCTCCTGAAAATAACAGAATTGCGCAGGGAGGAGGACAAGGCCCCGAAGTACCCCGCGAATTGCTTTACAACATTGTTGATGTGCTGGATGAAATTGCAAAGGAGACAGGAAAGACGGTTGCCCAGGTTTCGTTGAATTGGTTGCTGCAGCGTCCTACGGTAACAAGCATTGTGATTGGTGCTCGCAACGAAGAGCAACTCAAACAAAATTTTGAAGCGGTAGACTGGAATCTTACAAAGGAACAAGTTGCCCGACTTGACAAAGTAAGCACAGTGCCCAAGGTTTATCCTTACTGGCACCAGGCAAAGTTTCCCATGCTCATGCCACCGGTGGTTTAATAAGAGTCGTCAGACCAATGTTTTGTAAAGCATTCAGTGGCTGGCGACTTACACCCGAAACTCCCGGATTAATTTTCCCAGTGTCTTAATTCCATCTTCAATCCTCTCGTTCCACGGCTCGCCATAACTAAGCCGAAAACAGTTTTCAAATTTTCCCTGTGTTGAAAAAATAGGACCAGGCGCAATGCCTATGTTATGCTTCAGGGCTTTCTTGTGCAACTTATAAGCATTTATTTTTGGATTCATTTCAATCCACAATGTAAATCCACCCTGCGGCCGTGTAACACGAGTGTCTTCAGGAAAATGTTCAGCGATGGCCTGAAGGTAGCGCATGGATTGTGTGTGTAACGCTTTTCGTAAATGACGCAAATGCAATTCATACCGGCCGTTGGCAAGAAAATTTGCGACCGTGGCTTGCGTCAACGTATTCGTGGAGACAGAATGCATCCGCTTTAAGCGAATCACCTTCTCCTTAAACCTCCCTGGTATTGCCCACCCCACGCGATATCCGGGGCACAACGATTTTGAAAACGAAGCACAATGTAAGACAAGTCCTTTTTTGTCAAATGACTTGCAGGTCTTGGGTCTTGTTTTACCGAAGTAAAGTTCTCCGTAAATATCATCTTCAATCAATGGAATATCTTTTTTTGCCAGCATTTCCACAAGCTTTTTCTTTTTGTCATCGGGCATGCAACTGCCTAACGGATTGTTGAATGTATTGACAAACAAACACGCTTTGATATCAAATCGCGGAATTGCTTTTTCGAGATAGTTCAGATCAACACCGGTTACCGGATCGGTTGGAATTTCCACAACCTTTAATCCATGACTTTCCATCACCTGGAAGATGGCATAGTACGTAGGATTTTCAATCGCGATGGCATCGCCGGGTTTTGTTACTGCCTTAATGCACAGCGCGAGTGCTTCCACAGCACCTGCCGTGATCACAATATCCTCTTCGCCCGGTGTGCCGCCCCAGTTAAAGGATTGTCGCGCAATTTGTTTTCGCAGTTCAATATTTCCCTGAACGTGCTCGTAATGAATACAACTGGTGGGTGATTCCCGCACCACATGCATTAATGCTTTATTCAATTTCGCAGTGGGCAATAATTTTATGGAGGGAATGGCAACTGAAAAATTGACAATGCCTTTCGCACTCAGGTCGCGATACACGCTGTTGATCATATCGTCAACGCTCACCGGGAGTGCATCATCGGCCGGTTCACAAACTTTGGGAAGGTCGAATGTATGTTCCGGTGAATGCTTCACATAATAACCGGATTGAGGTCGTGCTTCGATTAGTCCTTTGCTTTCCAAATGATAATAAGCCTGGAAGGAAGTACTCAGGCTAATCCCTTGTTCTTTGCTAAGCGCACGTACCGAAAGTAATTTGTCTCCGATCTTTAAAACTCTTTTGTCGATCAGCGACTCAATACGCTCAGCCACTTCCACATACTTGTGATCGGGTTTGATTTCAATGTCATTCATGGTCTTCATACGAGTCCCGAAGGGACGGAATATTGGTAAAAAAAGAAAAGTAGCAAGTCCCGTAGGGACGAGAGATAACCGGAATCATGATATAAAGCTAACTGATCTGGTCGAAAACAATAAAATTGAAACTGATATTTTTACGGATAAAACGGTCTAACCATGAGAAAAGAGCCTTGTGAATAACTTTTACCCGGCTGTATTAGTTACTATATTTGGTTCCCTTTAAAAATAACAGGTTCACTAAAAATTATACAACTATGGCGTTTACACTTCCGGCTCTTCCTTATGCATTCAATGCACTGGAGCCACATATCGATGCAAAGACTATGGAAATTCACCATGGTAAACATCACAATGCATACGTAACAAACCTCAATGCCGCTATCGCAGGAAAACCTGAAGAGAGTCTGAGTCTTGAGGAGATCAATAAAAATATTTCCAAGTACCCGGCTGCAGTGCGCAACAACGGTGGTGGTCACTATAACCACAGTTTGTTCTGGACGATCATTGGCCCCAATGCAGGAGGAACGCCTTCAGGAGCATTGGCGGATGCCATCAATGCAGCATTTGGTTCGTTCGATGAATTCAAAACAAAATTCGCTGCAGCGGCAACAACTCGCTTTGGTTCAGGCTGGGCATGGCTGATCAAGGATGCGTCGGGTAAACTGGCCATCACATCAACCCCTAATCAGGACAATCCGTTGATGGATGTTGCAGAAGTAAAAGGTACACCAATCATCGGTCTTGATGTGTGGGAACATGCCTACTACCTGAATTATCAAAACCGCAGACCAGATTACATCGCTGCCTGGTGGAATATTGTGAACTGGAGTGAGGCGGCAAAGCGTTTCGGTAAGTAATACGTTAACTATTGAGTTTGAAAAGACCGGTGATCACATCGGTCTTTTTTTATCTACTGTCATAGTGATTTTTTTTTATCGGGATTATCGGATTACATAGCTGATTCCTGCCCTTAGCGCAAACTGGGTAGAACGAAAATAGAAATCCCCGATGCCATCCAATTTCCAATGATCACTCAGAGGAAACGCGTATCCCAAACCGACTGCCACATCATTGGCACCGGTAAGTCCACGCAGGCGAAAAAATAAATTATCTACCGGATACCAGCGCATGCTCATCACAAAAGAATTTGCTCGGTCGGTCCAGAACTCACCGCCAGCACCCACGGCAAAATGCCTGACCACAAAATAATTTGCTTCAATACCCATCTGTGCTTTTTCAAACGGTTTATCAATATCTGTTTTGATCACATCCGCCCCGGCACTGAGCATAATGCTATTCGAACTCTGAGCTAACAGATTTCCAAAACAAAGGCAAAGTAAAACCGGTAGAAATATCTTCATAAATTAAAATTTTCTTGCTTTGCATTCAACAATGTAATCCCAAAATCCATAAATCCTGTAATCCCAATCATTTCTTCTCCTCAATCATTTTCTGAATGGCAAGATACTCATCGCGCAGTCTTGCTGCCTCAATAAACTCAAGATCTTTTGCCGCTTTCTCCATGGCCTTGCGCGTACGATCCATCATTTTCGTGAGGTCTTCTTTACTCAGGTATGCCACGACGGGATCAGCCGCCAGTGATTTTTCCTCATTCTCTACGTAGTAACGTTTTGTGGCTTTATGACCATCCATGATCGATGTCTGTCCCAGGATGGCTTCACGCGATTTCAATATGGTTTTAGGTGTGATACCATTGGCAATATTGTACTCGAGTTGAGTTTGTCTTCTGCGTGAAGTTTCATCGATCGCTTGTCGCATGGAATCTGTGACTGTATCGGCATACATGATCACTCGCCCGTTAACATTTCGCGCAGCTCGTCCGATGGTTTGAATGAGTGACCGTTGATTGCGCAGAAATCCTTCCTTGTCAGCATCTAAAATCGCCACCAGGGAAACTTCAGGTAAATCAAGTCCTTCCCGCAAAAGGTTGACACCCACCAACACATCAAAAATTCCAAGACGAAGATCGCGCAGAATTTCAACACGATCCATCGTAGTTACTTCGGAATGGATGTAGCGACACTTCACGCCGGCCCGCTCTAAAAATTTAGTAAGCTCTTCGGCCATGCGTTTGGTCAGTGTGGTCACCAGCACACGTTCTTTCAATTTCACATTTTCGTCGATTTCCTCAAGCAGATCATCAATCTGATTTTTACTGGGCCGCACTTCGATCATGGGATCCAACAACCCTGTAGGGCGAATCAATTGTTCAATCACAACACCTTCCGATTTGGTTAGCTCATAGTCTGAGGGTGTCGCACTCACGTAAATGACACGACTCAGAATCGATTCAAATTCATTGAATGTCAGGGGGCGGTTGTCTAGGGCAGAAGGTAAGCGAAATCCATAGTCTACCAGATTTACTTTACGTGAACGGTCACCTCCCCACATGGCCCTCACTTGCGGAACAGTCACGTGGCTTTCATCAATCACCATCAGGAAATCGTCTGGGAAATAATCGATCAGGCAGAAGGGGCGCGCTCCGGCGTTTCTGCGGTCAAAGTAGCGCGAGTAGTTTTCGATGCCACTGCAATAGCCAAGTTCGCGCATCATCTCCAGATCAAACTCGGTTCTTTCTTTCAATCGTTTTGCTTCCAGGTGCCTGCGTTCGGATTCAAACATGTCGACTTGTAAGACCATGTCGTCTTGTATTTCCTTCATGGCCTGATGCAGTTGATCTTTTCCTGTCACGAAAAGGTTGGCAGGAAAGATCACGGCCATTTTTTCATCCGATATTTTTTTTCCGGATATCGGATCAATCAGTTGAATACCTTCGATCTCATCACCGAAAAAATAAATCCGCATGGCATAATCTGCATACGCGAGAAAGATATCCACGGTATCGCCTTTCACGCGAAAGGTTCCTCGCTTGAATTCCGCTTCCGTACGATGATAGAGAATATCCACAAGGCCAAACAACAGTCGGTTGCGCGCGATCATTTCACCTACCTTAAGCTGAATGCGGTTTTTTCCAAACTCTTCCGGATTGCCAATACCATAAATGCAGGAGACAGAAGCTACAACAATCACGTCCGATCGCCCACTGAGCAATGCCGACGTGGCACTGAGTCGAAGCTTTTCAATTTCTTCGTTGATGGAAAGATCTTTTTCTATATACAGATTGGAAGAAGGCAGAAACGCTTCAGGCTGGTAATAATCGTAATAGGAAATAAAATATTCGACAGCATTTTCAGGAAAGAATTGTTTGAACTCACCATACAATTGAGCGGCAAGTGTTTTGTTGTGGCTGAGTACCAGGGTGGGTTTATTGATCTGCGCTACAACATTGGCCACAGTAAATGTCTTTCCCGACCCCGTTACACCCAACAAGGTCTGATGGGCTTCACCGCTTTCAAGTCCCTTCACCAGTTGTTCAATCGCTTTGGGCTGATCGCCGGTCGGAACGTATTGGCTTGTCAGTTTAAAATCCATGGTGGGAAGTTAATTGTTATCCGTTACTAGTTACTAGTAAACAATTACCGTGAGATTTAATTCCCAATAACAATTAACTGATAACTGATAACTGATAACTGATAACTTAATTATTCCAGATTGCCCAGGCCTTTTCAGCCTGCACATGGAGCATTTCCAAACCATTTTTGATATGGGCACCGTGCATTTCCGCTTTTTGTAAAAACAGAGTACGAGCCGGATTGTAAATCAAATCGTAGACGTAGTGATCCTTGCTCAATAAGTCATAATTAATGGGAGGCAGTGTGTTGGTATTGGGCGACATACCCAGGGGAGTTGTGTTGACAATAAGATTGGCTCCGGAAATTACACTTTCGTCTTTCTCAATACTCTGGTAGGTATGGTCTGCTTTACCCTGCTCGCGAGAAACAGTTTCAAATGGAATATTAAGTTTATTGAGGGCTTCCTTCACGGCTTTAGAAGAACCACCGGTTCCAAGAATCAAAGCCTTGGATCCTGCAGGTTTGGGAAACCATTTTTCCAATGTTTCACGGAAAGCGTCGCTGTCTGTATTAAAACCTGTAAGCTTGCCGTGCTGGACCTTGATCACATTCACCGCGCCGATACGCTTGGCAGCGGGATCAATGTCTGACAGAAATTTCATCACTTGTTCTTTGTATGGAATAGTCACATTCAATCCACACAGTTCCGGATTTTCAGTAAGAATTTTTTTTAACTCATCAATATCATTCAACGTGTAAAGATCGTAGTGATAATCGCGGAGTCCATCCCGGTAGAACTTTTCATCAAAATAAGATTTGGAAAAAGAGTGGCTCAACGTGAAGCCGATAAGGCCGAATTTTTTTTCCATAAAAGATTAAATTTTTGAATGTGTAACGATAACCTTTGATTTTTTATCCACAAGAAGTACACCAAAGGTTGCGAACCGGTAGCTATGAAAACTGTGAAGAACCATGACCATGTTTTCAAATAAAACTTCTGTGAAATTACCCAATCCTATGGTATTTCTCTTTAAAACTTTTATTTCTCAATCTGCCTGAAAAGGGGGCGTTTTATGATCCTTTTTAAGCTCTAGCCCCAGAAAATGTAGAAAGGTATCCCCACGTAAACCTAAACGAATTGTCTCCAGGGGGATCACTTCATTGGGAGAAATGTTTCCCAGGTTTACATTGGCGCCCAGCAATTTGATAAACCAAACCTGCTGCGCTTTTTGAGGTGCCTCCCAAATAATTTTTTCAAACGGAATCTTGGTAAGAATTTCCTGTACCAATCCCGAACGCACTTCTCCGCTTGAGCGAAATAATCCTACACTTCCGCTTTCCCGTGCTTCTCCAATAACTTTCCACGCTCCCGCATCAAGTTCTTTTTGCATCAGCTCAATCCATTGATAAGGTGGAATAATTTTATCAGCATCTTTTGATCCCACTTCAGAAAGCACGGTCACCTGTTCTGCCAGCTTGGAAATGTATTGCAGTTTTTTATCGTGATCAAGGTCCATCGAACCATCCGATACTTCCGCGAATGACATTCCGAATTTGTCAAGCACTTTGCGGTAATCATCAAACTGATCCCGAATAATAAAAGCCTCGAAAAGCGTTCCGCCAAAATAACAGGGAATTCCTGCGTCTTTGTAGATCTTTAATTTCTCTTTAAGATTAGGAGTTACATAGGATGTGGCCCACCCCAGCTTCACGATATCAATATGATCACTGCAACTGCTTACAAAATCCTCAGCTTCGCGAAGACTCAACCCTTTGTCCATCGCCATAGTAATGCCCGATTGCCTGGGCTTGGAGGTACGCTCAGGAAGGTTCTTTAAATGATAATTCATCAGGTATTTTTCTTTCTAAATTGGTCGATGATCTTGTACAGGGCTTTCTGCGTTTCGAGTTTAGGAAAAAACTCGAAAAGTGCCTTGTGACCTTCGAAGTCCAAAATTAAAGCATTTTCCAGATAATTAAAGGCTTCTTTAAATTTACCGGCTTCAATCAGATAAGCCGTTATTCTGTAGAAAAATTCGGGTTCATCGGGCAGTTCACTCATCCCCTGCATGATGATCTCAATGGCTTTTTCAAATTCACCTTGCTCATAATATATAAATGACCAGTTCAGCCACACTTCTTTATCATCGGGTCCAAGGGAGCTTGCTTCTTCGTACGCACTAATGCTTGAAACTGTATTGCCGATTTTAAATTCTGCATGTGCGGCGGCTTTCCAGTACTCCGCATTTTTAGGATGAATTTTTATTGCCTTATTAAAGAAGTGAAGTGCCTGATACCATTTTTCCTGCTTTTCCAAACAACTGCCCGCACCAAACCATGCTTCATCGTAGAGCGGATCAAGTTTGGTAGACTTTTGAAAATATTTTAACCCGAGATCAAAATGTCCGAGGTTCTCATAGGCGGCACCCAGGCAACAATATACTTCAGGACTAGGCCCTTCAATGTCGATGGTCTTGCGAAATGCATCAAGCGCTTTGGTGTATTGCTCAAGATTCATGTACGTGTTGCCCAGATTAAAATGCGCTGAAGCAAATGTATCATCAATGGCAAGCGCATATTCATACGCTTCGATGGCTTCTTTGTAAAGTTCCAGTTTGTTACTTACAATGCCCAGGTTATACCAGGCGGCTGTGGAGAAGGGATCTTCATCAATAAATTTTTTGTAATACGATAAGCTTCCTTCCAGTTGTCCTACAACATCAAGGCAAAAGGCTAACTCATAAAGTGATCCTTCGTGATTGAGATTGAGTTCAATGGAACGCTTGTATGAAGCAATCGCTTCTTCGTACTTCTCCATGCTTTGGTAAGCCAGGCCGATATTGTAATGGATCTCGTCAATATCTTCTTCGGCAAATGTCAAGGCCTCCTCATACCGGGCAATTGCTTCTTCGTACTTGCTTTGCAGTGCCAGGATTGATCCGATCGAGAGATAAACCTCCACATCATGTGGATGAAGATTTTGTGCTTGTTCCAACAGTTCCAGAGCCTCATCGTATTTTTCAAGATGAGAAAGGATCTGTGCTTTTAACGGGATAAGCTCAGAAGAGAACGGATACAGGTCGATGGCAAGATTAACCGCCACCAGGGCTTTTTTATATTTTGCGCGAAAGAGGTAATGATCAATAATCGTTTCGTAGGCATCGAGGTCAAAAAAATCGGCTGAGTTTTTTTTCAGACTTTCTTCAAACCGCTTGATCAACTCATCTTCTTCCTCTCTTTTTCTAAATTCGTGCGCCATAGGGAAAGGGTTTGACTAAAATAAGCAAATTAGTGATGAGGTAAAAAAATGCCTGTCTGCCGAAGCCGCAGCGTTGGCAGGCTTTTTCTTGCATGCTAATTTCGAAGAATAATATTCGGTTGGCAACTTGTAGTTATGGTTTGTTTATAGTATTGTTTCGCAAATAAAAATCGCAACACCAATCCAGTGTTTTTTCAAGAGATTGATATCGGATGCCCAGTTCTGCAATCGATTTTTGATTTTCGAACATCTGATGTTCTCTCCCCAATACCAACAATTGTTTTGTGAATAAAGGTTCTGAACCGGTAATAAAACTTCGCACGCGTTCGAGAAAAGCCGCCCCGTTGGCTACCGACGGATGTATCTCGACAGAAGGAGTTTTTTTGTTTAAACGCTTCGCGATCTCGGCAAAAAATAGCGGAATCGGAATACTGCCCGAATTGGCAATGTATCGCTCACCTGATTTTTCCCCACGATAGAGTTTCATCACCAATTCGGCGACATCACGGGCATCAACAAAATTGATAAGGCCATCAATATAAAATGGTTTTTCCTGCCAGATATAACGAAAGAGTTTTGCGCTGCTGTGATTCCAATTGCCGGGCGCAAGAATCACGGAAGGATTAACAATTCCTGTATGAAGGCCTTCCTCATCGCCACGTGCCACTTCTAGTTCAGCGAGGTATTTTGATTCAGCATACTCTGTGTGAAGCGGATTATTTACCCATTTTGTGTCCTCATCAATTTTGGAAATGCCTTTCTGAATTCCGAATGCAGCAACGGAGCTCACATGCAACAAACGATTTACTCCCTTCAGCAAACAGGCATTTACCACGTTGGCTGTGCCAGTAACATTTACCTTAAATATTTTCTTGGCCTCACGGGGATTAAAAGAAACGAGAGCAGCTGTATGAATAACCGTATGAACATCCTGCAGTGCATCCTCCAGGGTAACAGCATCAAGAATGTCTGCTTCCCGCCACGTCATGAGATGTTGGATGTCAGCTACAAGCTGAAGATCGCTATCCTTTCTTCTGATTCCTACAACCGGTATTTCTTCCTGCAAGAATCGCCTTGCAATTACACTTCCCAGTAATCCATTGGCTCCAGTGATCGCAATCATAGTGTGTAATTCAGTAAAGGCAGTTCCAACGCCTTCTTGAAGTAACGATGCGCCTGCGCTTCTTCGAGGATTCTAGTGTACTGTATATTGTGGCAATCACTTCCTAAAAAATTTACCCATCCTTTATCGATAAGCTTGAAAGCGAGATGCTGAATCGGTTTAGAGTAATACCCCACAATAGAGGGAATGTTGATCTGAAAAAGCACACCACGGTCTTTGAGATCTTCGGCTTTTTCCATCGTCATGTATTGATAACGTTCCGGATGGGCAAGCACGGGTCTGTAATTTTGTGTCGTTACTTTAAAAATAAAATCCTTTAAGAGAAAGGGCTCCGTAATAAAATTGGTTTCGAAAAGAAGATACTTTCTCCCGAACGTAAGCAGCGATTCATTTTCAGTGATGCGTTGCATAAGCGTTTCATCCAGGTAATATTCAGCGGCTGCTTCCACAGTCATGTTTATATTTTTTTTCCGAAGATGATCGCGAAGCAGGTTCAACTTATCCATGATGATCACAGGGTCATTCCTGTAAAAATCATTCATCACATGAGGCGTAGTGATGCATTTGGTATATCCCAACTTCAAAAATTGTAAAATCACTTCCTCAGATTCCTCCAGCGATTTAACACCATCATCGATACCGGGAAGTAAATGAGAATGAATATCCGTAGTCAGCGGACCGTGTTTTTTTTTTGCGGATGATTTGAAAAAAGAGAACACTAGGAGTTGCGGATTTTTCCCCAGAGGCCATTTCTGGATTTGGTTTCCTGATAGTATCCATAGCCATAGGTTTGCCCTGAATCAGGCAAAGCATTCAGAACTACGGCGGTCTTATTTAATTTATTGATCCGGATTACCCGTTCAAGATTTTTCAGGAATTCTTTCTTGGAATAATTGGCACGCACCATATAGATCGAAAGATCTGCCTGCCGCATGGCCATGATTCCATCGGTAACCAATCCAACAGGTGGCGTATCCATCACGACAAAATCGTATTCAGTTTTCAAGTCAGCGAGCAACTGAGAAAATTCACCATTGAGTAAAAGTTCGGAAGGATTAGGAGGATGTGGACCCGATGGCATGTAGTCAAAATTGGCCAACGGTGTTTTAACAATACAATCTCTCCATTTGTTTTTTCTGATGAGTACAGTGCTTACTCCTTTGCTCTTGTCTTGAATATCGAAAGGTAGATTTTCCTTTGATTTCCGCATGTCAAGATCGAGCAGGATAACTTTCTTGCTCGACAGGGCCAGAACACCCCCCAGGTTAACCGCCAGGAACGACTTTCCTTCTCCGGACACCGTAGAGGAAATAGCAATCACTTTCCTGCCGTGATCGGAAGCAAAAAAATCAAGGTTCGTACGAAGCGTGCGAATGGATTCGCTCACCCGTGATTTGGGATTTTCAATAAAATGAAAAGGCAGTGATGACGAGTTCACTGAAATAGGGATAGAGCCCAGCACAGGCACATCAATGGCACGTTCAATTTCCTGGATACTGTTAATTTTATTATTCATCAGGTAAAGAAATCCGATGAAGAAAAAATTCAACATGAACCCGGCCACCAGGCCAATGCCGAGAATCATCATCTTCTGTGGTGACTTGGGTACGACCGGAAGTGTGGCGGATGCCAGGATTTTGAAATCAGGTGTGCTACCCGCTTGCGCAATTTCTGTTTCTGCCTTTGATTTCATCATGGTAAGGTAAAACTCTTCATAGAGTTTATAAAAGCGCTGATTTTTTGTGAACTGTGTGTTCTTATCGGGCATGGATGCAAACTGTTGCTCAAGCCGGTATTTTTTTTGATTCAACTCAAGCATCGTCTTTTGCCAATCTTCACGAACATCGGCCAACTGCCTGAAAAGTTGATTTTTTAAAGCAGTGAGTTGCTGCTGCTTTTGTTGATAGGCAAAGGTCGTTTCATTATAGGAAAGCCCGAGCTTGTTTTGATTCTGAGTCAAGACTTGAAGCTCCTCGACTTTTTGAGCCAGGAATGGAGGAAGGTTTTGATAAGGAATGGAAGAGAGATCGCCAGAGGTGGTAAGTTGGTTGATGATGATATTAATGTTGCTGATCTTTTTGGAGAGTTCATATCGTTGTGAATCGACGGCATTGATCATGAGAATAGTTTTTTTCAAATCGTCATCCACATTATTACTTTTATTCTGAAGCGTGAAGTTTTCAAAATAGGTTTCATAGCCTTCCATTTTTTGTTCCACCTGACCAAGTTCATGGACAAGCCACTCCAGTCTTTGCTTGTTGGCTAAATTCTTCTGCTCATTGCTGTACGAGATATAAACCGAATCGATTTTATTTACGATATCATGAGCTTTCAGCGGATTAAAATCGCTAAATGAAATTTTAATGGTGTTGGCTTCAAAATTAAGCGGCTCCACGGAAATGTTTGAGGCGAGATAACTGAGTAACTCTGGCCGACTGTTGATAATAAAAAAATAATCGTTGTCATCCTCGCCAGAAACCCGCGTGGTTGCGTCAACGATCAGTTCCATTCCTTCAAAGACCAATTTCTTTCCAAAATTTCCCGTCATGGGCTTGGCGTCTTTTTGAAGCCTGATGGCGAACTGATTGCCCTGAAGAAAATTAATGTAGATGGGCTGATCAAAGATAGCTACCTGTGGATTATAGCGTACCTTAAACGGTGAACTGGTATACATCTCAAAATTGAGCACCTGGCCAATACTGTAATAATTGACCTGAAGATCCATGGAGTCAATCAGACGATTGAAAAAAGTTTTTGATCGAATTTGTTCGATCTCTCCGGATATCATGTTCAGATTTTGATCATCAACCAATGTTTTAATTCCGAAATCACTCGCGTCTTTTCGCACGTCAAGTTTCAACTCCGATTCCGATTCATAGACAGCCTTCGTCCAGCGGATGGTAAGGTAAGCCGCGAGGTTAGCAGCCAGGAATAATAGGATGATCCACAGAATATTTTTTTTAACCACGACTTTGAGTTTATCAAAGTCAATGGCCTCTTCCTGCTGATTTGTATTTATTTTCCCTTCAATCTCCACGATCCTTATTGTGTAAGCGTTACAACGATGGCAACCAATGAAGTTAAGCTGGCTACCGCGCCAAAAATCAAGCTATAATCACGAAGCCCTTCTATAAAAGGTCTGCGCACGGGTTCAACATAGACAATGTCATTCGGCTCGATACGCATGTTGCCTGCTTTAAATCCTTCAATCGTGCTGAGGTCAATAATAAAAACCTGGTCTTTGCGTAATACTCGGATGTTGTGTGCCTTTGAATCAGTAGTCAGTCCTTTTGCCAAAGCCAGAACTTCGGAAAGGCTCACATTTTGGTTCACCAGAGGAATCACCTGTCCCCCCACAGCACCCAGAACGATCACACGCTTGTTGGCGTACGACAACCGAACAAAAGGATCCTTGTAGTATTTGCTATATTGTTCCTGAAGAATTTCTTCGGCCTGTCGCAAAGACATTCCATCCACCATCAGTTCTCCCAACATTGGGAATTTTACAATTCCACTGGGATCAACGAGGTACGTAAATTCATCTTCTTTCTGCGAATTCACCTGATTGTTTTGCGGTGTTACGATTTCGGCGTTGGGATCGATAATACGTTCACCACGATTGGAATACACATCAAGCTGCAATAAATCGCTTTTTTGTATGACATAATTTTTCTCCACGCCCAATGCCTCTTTTTGAATTGGATCCGGTTGAAATCCATCTCCAGGTTTAAACATGATGTTTTGTTTATACGTGGCACAGGAAACGATCAACCCGATCATGGGAATCAGAGAAAATCGCACAAGAAGCTTCACACGCAAAGGGGTTTATCGACACCGCGAAATTACTGATTTTATCAATACCCTGAGGTATGAGTATTACGAAGGGTTGGTCACACCTGCCATGGTGTGGAGGTACTTGTTGATGACAATGGTTTCATTGAATTCTGCCTCCATTTTTTTTCGGCCGTTTTCTCCAAACTTCTTGAGTGTGGCATCATCAAAATTTGCCATGGCCATCATTTTTTTTGCGAGGTCATCAGCATCTTTAAACTTACACAACAATCCGTTGATGTTATGATCTACTGCCTGGTGGCATCCGGCTACATCCGTAGCAATAATAGGTTTTGATGAACTTGCAGCTTCCAGTAAAGTCCGTGGTGTGCCTTCGCGGTAGGAGGGAAGAACGATACAATCCGCCGCGTGGATAAAAGAGCGTACGTCATTCGTTGAACCCAGGTATTCGACCGCACCGGTTTTAACCCACTCGTCAATAATGTTGAGCTTGATTCCCCGTTTATGTTCAGGATCTTTTGAACCCAGGATCTGAAAACGTGCATTGATACCCTGATCTTTTAATTTCCGAATGGCCTCAACGTATTCCAGCACGCCTTTGTCAATGATCAGCCTCGAGATCATTAAAAAGGTAAAGGATTCGTTACGTTTGTAGGCCACGGGCCTGAATTTATCCAGATCAATGCCTGAGCCTGGAAGCAGGTCTACACGATCTTTCGACACCAGTTTTTTATCAAGAAATAGCTGAAGGTCCTCGGGATTTTGAAAAAAAACTTTTTTAGCAAAACGGAATGAGAATTTGTACAACCATATTGCCACGGATGACATCAGGTTGTCTTTTAAAAAGACGGTGCCTAAACCACAAACATTGTTGACTACAGGAATTTTAAGTAGCGCCGCTGCCAATGTGCCATACACATTCGGTTTAATGGTATAATGCAGGATAACGTCAGGTTTAATTTTTCTATAAATACCCCAGAGTTCAAAAATCAGTGCAGAATCCTTGATAGGATTAGCACCACGGCTATCCATAGTCACACGGTGATGATGACATCCCGCTTCTGTTAAAAAATGTGTGTAATCATCATGCGGTGCTACGGTATGAACTTCATGTCCACTTTTCAATAATTCCTTCACGAAATTCATTCGAAAGTTGTAGATATTCCATGAAGTGTTTAAGACAATCGCAATTTTCATTTTCACCAACCGACAGGGGTAGACAGCCCCAGAACGCTATTTAGATGTAAGTTATAAGTAAGTTTTACCCCTTTTTTGGAGATAAATCCCGCGAAAGTAAAAAAAAGTAACCCCGCATGAAAATTGATAGTTTAATATTGCGCTCAATTCGAAAAATTAAATGAAAAGCCCCTCAAAAACCTCAGTACTGGTCGCGCTGATCACAAACAATGCACGGCCAGAAGAAATTCAGGAGCACCTCGATGAACTTGCGTTTTTGGCCGAAACCGCCGGGATCATCAGCCTGGAACGCTTTATTCAGAAACTTCCACACCCGGACGTCCGCACATTTGTGGGCAAAGGAAAATTGGAGGACATAAAGAATTTCGCTTTTTCCAGGAATGTTGACAGTATCATTTTTGATGAAGACCTAAGTCCTTCACAACTCAGGAATATTGAAAAGGAAATGAACCCTAAGGAAAGAGAAGATTTCAAGATCCGGGTATATGATCGGAGTCTTTTAATCCTTGATATTTTTTTGATGCGCGCCAAATCGGCACAAGCCCGCACCCAGGTGGAACTTGCGATGAATCAATACCTTTTACCACGCTTAACCCGCATGTGGACTCACTTGGAAAGACAGCGGGGAGGAACAGGCACACGGGGTGGATCAGGAGAAAAGGAAATAGAAACCGACCGGCGAGTAATCAAACTGGAGATCACTAAACTGAAGGAAGAGCTTGAAAAAATAGACAAGCAACGAAAAACACAACGGCAATCAAGAAGTTCGGTGGTGCGTGTAGCCCTGGTGGGATACACCAATGTGGGAAAATCAACCCTGATGAATGTGCTTTCAAAAGCCGATGTAAAGGCAGAGAATAAATTATTTGCCACTGTAGACGCCACCGTGCGTAAAGTGGTTATGGGCGACATACCTTTTTTACTTTCCGATACCGTGGGATTCATTCGAAAACTTCCACACCATTTGATCGAATCATTTAAATCCACACTGGATGAAGTTCGGGAATCGGATATCCTGCTTCATGTAGTAGACATCGCTCATCCATTTCATAATAATCAAATTGAGGTGGTGAGCAAAACGCTGGCTGAGATTGGTGCTGGTAATATTTCCACAATCCTGGTGCTTAATAAAATTGATTTATTAAACGCGGATGAACCTGCCGATAAAGAAGAAATAAAACGTTATTACCGGCAGCATGGATATGAAAAAGTTGTGCTGATCTCTGCATCATCGGGAGAAAACATGAGTGAACTTAAAAGCATTGTCTTTGAAGAAGTAAAGAAAAGACACATGACCATTTACCCAAATTATAAAGCATCAAATTACTTCGTGGAATAAATCTTTATTCCGCGTTTCAATGGGATTTTACAAGATGATATGATCAGTGAATCGTCATAGTAAGAGTGACCTGATGTCATTTTGCCGTCCATCACAGCTTTCAATCCCTGACAAAAAAGCTATGTGTAACCCTTGCCAAGAGTGCTACATTGTTTAGACATCCTCAGAGTAACTATGAAAAAATTATTATTTATACTCCTTGCTTTTACCCTGACCCTTGGGGTTTGGGCGCAAAGTAATTTTAAACCCCCGGTTAAAATGACCAGGGAAGAAGACCGCGCACAGATGATGACAACACTCGGCATCACGGCATTGCGACCAGGAAAAAATGGGAGTGATCCTAAAGCTCCGAATTATGCTAACTACGATGAGTCGAAAGCCAACCCGTTTAATAATTATCCGGATGTGATGAAACTGGAAAACGGGAAGGTTGTGAAGACCCCTGCAGACTGGCAAAAGCGCAAGGCAGAAATTACGGAGTTATTTGATCGTGAAGTGTATGGCAGAATGCCTAAAAATATTCCGGGTGTGCAGTGGGAAGTGACACAGATAAAAGACACGGTTGCTGGCGACATCCCTGTAATCATCAAAACCCTGGTCGGTCATGTCGACAATTCTTCTTACCCCTACATCGCTGTAAACATGCAAGGATCTGTAACCACTCCGAAGAATATCACAGGTCAGGTGCCTGTATTAGTAACGTTTGGGGGTGGAGGTGGTCCTCGCCCTGCTGGTCCGCGAGCAGGTGGTCCGGCCGCGGCTCAGCTTCCTCCGCCGAATCCGAATGCTCCACCAAGTTTCAACCAGCAACTTCTAATGAAAGGCTGGGGTTTTGCCACCCTCAATCCGGCCAGTATACAGCCTGACAACGGGGGAGGATTAACTTCAGTAGGTATTATTGCCTTGGTAAATAAAGGTCAGTCTCGTAAGCCAGAAGACTGGGGTTCGTTGCGCGCCTGGGCCTGGGGAGCAGACCGACTAATGGATTACTTCGAAAAAGATAATGATGTCGATGAAAAGCGCGTGGCCATCACAGGTCACTCACGATACGGAAAAGCGGCGCTTGTTACTATGGCCTACAATCCCCGTTATGCAGCTGGGTTTATCAGTTCATCGGGTGAAGGTGGTGCTTCGCTGTATCGCAGGGATTGCGGAGAGATCATCGAAAATGTAGCGGCCGCAAGTGAATACCATTGGATGGCCGGCAACTTTTTGAAATACGCAGGTCCACTGCAATGGAGCGATCTTCCGGTTGACGCACATGAAATCATTGCCTTGTGTGCGCCCCGCCCTTTGTTTATCAGTGGAGGCAGCTATGATAAGGGTGACGGTTGGGTAGATTCCCGCGGGATGTTTATGGCAGCCTCTATGGCAGAACCAGTGTATGTACTCTTAGGTGCAAAAGGAATGGGCACGAAAGAATTTCCCGGAGAAAAAATAGGATTGATGAATGGAGAACTTGCATTCCGTCAGCATGAAGAAGGTCATACTCCAGGGCCTAATCAACCAGTATTTTTAGAGTGGGCCTCGCGCTATTTTGATAAACCGGTTGCGAGTACGAACATGAAAAAATAGAGTGCTCAAATAATTTAAGGCTCTTTACATATGAGAGCTTATATAGAAAACCCTGATACATGGCATCAGGGTTTTTGCTTTTTTTTTAAGTTTGTAGCCCGACAAATAATCCCTGACTGCCGTCACGCAGGGAACTGCATCAAAGTCTAGGAAACTTCTTACGAAATAATGGTAGCCCCGACAGGAATCGAACCTGCATCAAAAGTTTAGGAAACTTCTATTCTATCCATTGAACTACGAGGCCAAATGGTTATTGGGTTGCAAATTTATTGAAATTTCATTAGCCAAGGCCTTTTTCAATCACTCTGCGAGACTCAACTCAATACTATATTTTACCCGAAAACCCGCCCTCGAAACCCGCCTTTATTAAATATTTACATTTTTTGGACGAATAGGTTTAAAAATCACCCTATCGCAATCGAATTCAGTAATAAATTTCAAAAATAGGGTTATAAAATACCTTATTGTTAACAAATTGTAACGTGTTTCTAGAAAAAACCCTAAACCCAACTTATCTATCATGAAAAATGTATTACCCTTAGTACTGCTCATTGCAGTCAGCGTGCTGGGACTCTTTACCCCCATCGTAGCTCCAATAACAGAAGGTCTCGTATCGGGCGATGTCGCCTGGATGCTGGCAGCCTCTGCGTTCGTGTTGTTAATGACACCTGGTTTGGCATTCTTCTACGGAGGTATGATCGATACCAAAAACATTATCTCTACGATGCTCCAAAGTTTCGTGGCTATGGGCGTGATCAGTGTTGTGTGGATCGTAGTTGGATTTAGTCTTGCGTTTGGTCCGGATGTCGCTGGCGGTTTTATTGGTAACCCGATGACGTATTTCATGTTCAACGGTGTAGCTGAAGCTCCGCTTTGGGGAACAGTACCACTCATCCTGTTTGCTTTCTTTCAATTGAAATTCGCCATCATTACACCGGCGTTGATCACAGGTACATTCGCAGAACGTGTGCAATTTAAATCCTATATCCTCTTCATTATTTTGTTTTCTTTGTTCATCTATTCTCCATTGGCACACATGACATGGGCAGCCGACGGGTTCTTCTTTAAGATGGGTGTGCTTGACTTCGCAGGAGGTACCGTTGTACACATGTCTGCTGGTTTTGCCGCTCTTGCTGCATCCATGTATCTGAAATCAAAAGGAGAAAAGAAAACAACAGCTCCGGCTAACATACCATTTGTGTTGCTTGGTACTGGTCTGTTGTGGTTCGGCTGGTTCGGTTTCAACGCAGGTAGTGCGTTAACGGCGGGTGCTCTTGCTGCTTCTGCTTTTGCAACAACGAATACGGCTTCTGCTGCTGCAGGTCTTGCGTGGATTCTTTTTGATGCAGCTCGCGGTAAAAAACCTTCTGCACTTGGTTTTTGTATCGGTGCTGTTGTTGGTCTTGTGGCCATTACACCTGCTGCCGGCTTTGTATCCATTCCTGCCAGTTTATTCATCGGAACGATTGCCGCGATGATCAGTAATCTGGTAGTTCATTGGAAAGCGAAGACTTCCCTTGAAGATACGTTGGATGTGTTCCCTTGCCACGGAGTAGGTGGAGCAGTGGGTATGTTGATGACAGGTATTTTTGCGAATACCACCATCAATGGTCTTAACACAACGGGGAATGGATTATTCTTCGGAGAAACTCACCTGTTTGTAGTTCACCTGATAGCACTGGCTATTGTTATTGTGTTTGCTTTCGTAGGATCACTAATCCTGTTGAAAGTAACAGATCTGATATCACCGCTTTCAGTAAGTGCTGAAGACAAGCTGGTAGGATCTGACTTCGCACAACACGGAGAAAGAATTTAGTAGTCCATTACCCTATACCTATACCAAAATCCCCTGGAGAATTCTCCAGGGGATTTTTATTTGGTCAAGCACCGTCTCTCGGAGAGCCTGCATACCGAAGTAAAACGTAGGCATGGACGGTGCATTCTGCTAGCTCCCCGGGGATCTGGAGATCCCGTTTATCCGGGGTTCGACATGAGAACATGTCGAACAGCGCAGGAACTCACCTGTTTGTCGTTCTTGTGCCTTACCTTTTTACAAGCGTCTCGCTTGCAACGTCACGCCCTTACTTCACGTTTTTTGTTTCGGCATTAATCTCATGACGATGTACTATCCATTGTTTCGAATGTGAAACGTCGAACAGTAAACAGATCGAGGGAGTCGTGCCCCTAAGCGAGGTGCTTGCCATTGTGTTAAGAACGAATGCAATTGCAAGGAAAGGGGTATGCAGCGGGACGCTGCAGTAGTTAGAAGCAAATTGTCTTGTCCTGAAATAGGTTTACACAAATAAGCCTAAAATGGAAAAATATTCGAAGAAGTTCGCTTCAAAATGGCAGAGCCAATATAGCGATGAATTTAAGCGTCATGTCTGTAATGAGTTT